>OCVV011335786.1_pt1 | contig 15828 bp, 10 predicted proteins | sample 1539721 | NCBI WGS metagenome assembly OCVV01 (sample SAMN02144230, study PRJEB22623) | gut metagenome | biome: sheep rumen | host: Ovis aries | place: New Zealand
GTCGAAGTTGCCCTTGAAGAGCTTGAACAGGTCGCGGTAGAATCCGTCGGCGTGCGTCAGCGTGCGGTAGACGGCCTCGCCGTGCTGCGCCAGCACGGTGTTGGTGAAGTTGTCGTACTCGTCGAGAATCAAGTAGAGGCGGTTGCCGTATTTCTTCGCAGTATCTGTGATATAGTTCAGTTTGCCATTGGCAGTGCGATATTTCTCAACCTCCTTAGCAAAGCCATTGAAGTACATATCCTCATATTTGCTGGCAAAGCCGTTTAATTTGATGTCCATATAGAGATTGAGATTCTCCTTCAGCTGGTCGAGCGAACCCGTAACCTGCGAGAAGTCCAGCCTCATCACCTGGAACTGGCCGCGCTCCACCGTCGGGTGCTCATGAATCCACAGCCCGCCGAACAGCCGGTCCCAGTCCTGCTGCTGCTTGCAGTCGTAGTAACTCTCCATGACGCTCAGCATCAGTGTCTTGCCGAATCGTCGTGGGCGGCAGAAGAACAGAAAGCTGCTCACCTGCTCGAACTTCGGTATCCACTCGGTCTTGTCCACATAATAGTAGTTCTCCCGCCGGATGTGGCGGAAGTCGGCGATACCCATCGGCAATAGTTTGAAGTCTGGCATAAGCGTCAAAGTATGGTTTTGTATGAAACGTCGCTGCAAAGTTACGAAAACTTAGGCGAAGAGCCAAATTTCTTCTCCCATTTCTTTTTTAAGATTGTTTATGAACTCCTGCGACTGCCGGGATTGGCAAGAAGCATGCAATTTTGATAAAAGTTACATCATCGAAGGTAAGTGTTTGATAAACAGGAGGCTATGCTGTGTGTACCTTTTTTGCAAAGTTACACAAAATAGGGCTGAATTGCAAGATTTCATGCAAAAGTCTTGCAATTCTGCCTTTTATTTCGTAACTTTGCAGCAAACTTTGGGAACGCGGGCGCCCTCGCCCGCATCTGTAGCGGGCGAAGGCGTCCGCGTTCCCAAGCAAGTCGAAGGTGGAGCCGGGGCTCTTTCACCACTACTACGAGATCATACGGGCCGACACCTCCAGCGAGGCCACCGTGGAGCACTACTAGCGCCTGTCAAAGGAATATCATGCGTGCTTCGAGCACATCAGAGACTGACGGCGCGCCCCCTGGCGGGCTGCAATAGGGTGGGGGAGTCATAGCCGCAGACCGAGGGAGGTGTTGACGAACCAGTCGTTCAGATAGCCGTTGGTGCTGTTGTGGCGGTAGCGGATATTGTTGAACTGTCCGTAGGCATTGATGAAAAACCGTCCGAAGTTGTAGGTCAGCGACACGCGGGCATCGAAGCCGATGCTGATGCTGCTGTTGAATGTCTGCTCGCCTATGGGTTTTATGCGCACATTGTCGTAGTACCACTTGTCCCACTCTTCGTATGAGATCTGGTCGTTCCAGAACATAGGGTCGTCCATCATTTCCGGCAGGTTGGTCTCATAGCCGTAGGCCTTGAGCCTGTTGATGAAGGTCAGCATGGGCATCGCCATGACGTTGACGAGCAGCCCGCGTGTGGGCACCCAGTTGTAGGCGTAGCCCGCGCCCACGCTTCCCTGCCACAGTTTCACGCGTCCCAGTCCATCCATCAGGAATATCATGTCGCCGTTGGAGTCGGCGGAATAGTCGATGTGGGTATAGTTGTACATGAGTCCCGCTATCAGCGAGCCCGCCGAGTGCTTCTGGATCACCGACTGGTCGTAGGCAGCGGGGTAGGAGAACTTCTTGCCGTTGAAGATGTAATATCCGTCGGCGATGACCGTATTGACGCGGATGGGGTCGATGAGCACCACCTTTTTCATCTCCTCCATGTCTTCCGCAGTGAGGAGGTCGCTGGTCATGTCGATGTTCGGGCGGCTGCTCTCAAATGAGTGGATGCGCACGTTGATGCCATACGAGCCTCCCGTGGCGCCGATGGTAAAGTAACTGCCCTTGTCGCCGCCGACATTCATGGTGTAGCCGAAGCCATAGCCTCTGTAGCCTGCCCAGAAGCCTACGTACTGCGAGGGGACGGTCTTAAGCCGTGCGTCGAAGTTGTACTCTTCTTTGTATGCGATTCCCAAGCCTTTCATGCCGACGATCGTCTGCATCACGTTGCCCCTCAGGATGAGTTGCCAGGGTTTCTCTGGTGCTTCGATATAGCGGCGGTCGACACTGCTGACCGACATGGAGTCGAGCGTCGTCCCCACTTTACTGGCCAGTTTCTTTACGCCATTTTGCGCCGGCAGATGTCCGCAGGCGCCAAGGGCTATAATGACTATGATGTATCTTAATGATTTCATCAGCATATATATCTTTTAAACTGTTGTCTTATTGTCTGACAGGCTCTATTGTGACGAACGCCGTCATGCCTGGCAGCAGGTGGGGATGGGGTGCGAGCGTCGCTTCGACGTGGATCATGCCGTTCTCGTCGATGACCGGGCTGACGGCCGAGATGGTGGCCGGATACTGCTCGCCGGGGTAGGCGACGGTGGTGGCCTCGACCTTGGCTCCCATCTCGTATTTCGCCAACTCATTCTCGAGCACGTCGAAACTCACCTTCAGGTGGTCGATATCCACGATCGAGAAGAGGGCCTCGCCCGGCTTTGCCGCTCCGTAGAGCGTGTTCTGAATCTTCAGGACATAGCCTGAGACGGGAGCCACGACGGTGCAGTACGACAGTTGCAGTTGCAGTTCCTGCAGTTCGGCCTTGGCCACGTTATATCCGCTGTTGATGCGCGCCACCTTCTTGAGGTTGTCTGGGGCGTCGTCCAGATGCCCGTGCTTATAGCCCTGCCCCATCAGGATGGCCTCGTACTGGAACTCCGCCTTCTCCAGTTTGGCCTTGCTGAGAAGGATCTTCTCGCGCAGGGCCGCGTCGCTGAGCCGTGCTACGACCTGACCCTTCTTGACATACTGGCCTGTACGCTCAATGCCGAACATGACGATTTGTTCCGCCAGACGGCTGCAGACGGGTATCTCGCTGACGGCCTCTATCTTGCCCTTGTTGGCTGTCTGGTAGTTCAGGGGCTGCTGTTGCGCCGCCGCTTTGGCCGGCTTCGCGTCGAGCGTGTCCCGCTGCGGCGTGACGGGTTGCACTTCCGTTTTCGGCCGGCAGGCGGTGAGCAGCGAAAGGAGAAGGGCGAACGCCAGAAACGGCCCGCAGGCGGCGTGCCTGCGGCGTGCCTCATGTCTTAACTGTATATTCCTATTCTTCATATATTCACTTTTTTCATTCTTCAATGAGCGTTTGCAGATGATAGTGGGTAGTCCAGAACTCTTCAAGGGCAGTCAGGTAGTTGGTGTAGGCTGTCACCCATCTGTTCTGCCCCAGTGTGAAGGTGTTGATGTCGCAGAGGCCATTGGCATAGTTCTCAACCGTCTCATAGAACAAGTCCTCGGCCAACTTGATGGTTCGTTCAGTGCTTGCAAGTATCGTCCTGCTGTCCTGCAGTTTCTGCAGGGTCACGGTGGCCTCCTCTGCCAGTAGGCGCTCTGTCTCCTGTAGTGCCGACTCCTGCCGCTCTCCCCATGCGGTGGCGGCGGCATGCCGCTTCTTGGCAGCGCCGTGGTCCATCAGCGGTATGGTGACCTGTACTGCGCCTAAGGCATACAGTTGCTGGTTCTTGTAGGCGCTGCCGAGGGTGGAGTTGACCTGCTGCAGTCCTAAGTTGATGTCCAGTCCGACGTTGACGCCTCGCTCCTTGCGTGCCTTTTCTTCCTGATGGCGGGCTTCTGTAAGTTCTGCCAGGCGGTGCTGATAGGCAGGGCTGTTGCTCTTAGCCAGCATCACGGCCTCCTCCAGCGTATGGCGAGGGGGCGGGGGCAGTTCGGGCAGCGTCAGCAGCGGCATCGTGTCGGGCACTTGCTTCATGCGCAGCAGCGACGCCAGAGCCGTCCTGGCCGCCTGCTCATCCTTGAGGGCCCTTGCCAGCAGGTTGGCGACGTTCTGCTGTTGCAACTCTATGGAGTGTATTTCTGCCAGCGTGACGATGGCGATGGTTGCCTTCTCGCGCGAGATGGCCAGCAGGGTGTCGTTCAGACTCAGTTCCTCTTGGCGCAGTAGCACCATCCGCTGCTGACAGGCCAGCCGGATGTAGCGCACGGCGGCCTCCTCGGCGATGCACCGCAGTTCATAATCATGCTGTTGGCGGGCCGCCTTCAGCCGCTGAACCTCTACTTGCTTCTCCCAGCGGAAGGGGTTGTAGCCCAGCAGGTTATGGCTGTAGCCTATCAATATCGGGCTGGCCACGAACTGGCGGGGATGGCCGGAGGCTTCCTCTCGGAAGAACTCGCTCCAGATGGCCTGTGTGCCCACGTAAGCCTCGCCGCCGAAGGGCAGCACCTTCTGACTGAGCCTCAGTTGGGCCGAAGTAGAGAAGATGTCGAAGTTGCGCAGGTAGACGTAGTCGCGGCTGGGGTCGCTGACGATGCGTGAGTAATTGGGCACGACCTTCAGTGAGAGTTGCGGTTTGCGCAGGGCTTCGAAGGCCTCGTATGCCGACTGCCGGCTCTGGTATTCCTGCCGGCTTTGGAAGGCAGTGATGGCACTGTCCTGCGACAGCCGTATCACCCCGTCGAGGGTCAGCGGCGTCTGCCCCCTGCCGCTCAGTGGAAGCATAGTGAGCAGTGCCAGACCCGTCAGGAGGCGTAAGTATGATGCTATACTATTCTTCATGTCCTTTTTTTGCATTATGACTTAATCTTTATCACCAGGGAAATATCCCTGGGCCTGGAGTTGCTCGTAGTTGCCGTCGGCAGCCACGCGCCCGTCCTTCAGCACGATGATGCGGTTACACTTTTGGATGGTGCTCAGGCGGTGGGCGATGACGATGCGCGTGCATTTCAGCGTGGCCAGATTTTCGACCACGATGTGCTGGCTGATGTTGTCGAGTGCCGACGTGGCCTCGTCGAGGAAGAGCACCTTGGGCTTCCTGACCAGTGCACGGGCGATGAGGATGCGCTGCCGCTGTCCGCCCGACACGCCGCGGCCGTCGGTGGTGATGGGCGTGTCCATGCCTAAGGGCATATTGCGGATGTCGCCGTCGAGGGCGGCCATGCGGGCGGCCTCCCAGGCGTCGTCGTCGGTTAGCAGCGGATTGTTGAAGATGATGTTGTCGCGGATGGTGCCCTCCACGAGTTGGCCGTCCTGCATGCAGATGCCGATGCAGTACTGGCGCAGGCTGCGCAGGTTGATGCTGCCGAGGTCGTACTGGTCGTAGAATATGGATCCCGTCAGCGGTTTCTCCAGTCCCATCATCAGTCGCATCAGCGTGCTCTTGCCACAGCCCGACGCTCCGACCAGTGCCACGTAGTCGCCGCTGTTGATGGTCAGGTTGAGGCCGTCGAAGAGCAGTGGCATGTCCTCGGCATAGCGGAACTTCAGGCCGCGTATGTCCACCCGGCCCGTGATGTCCTTCACCACATTGCCATCCTCCTTTGCCTCTGTCTTTCCTGTCAGGATGGGGCGGCAGAGTTGTATCTCCGGCAGCATACGCGACACCAGGGCTGTGATGCTCTGGAAATTGGAGACGGCATTGCAGACGATGCCTAGAACGGCGCAATAGGCGATATAGTCGGAGAGCGATAACTGGTAGTGCCAGGCCGCCCACATCGTCACAATCATGGGCAGCAGCCTGAGGCTGTAACTGACCCCGGTCACGTAGAAACTGGCCAGCGGCTGGCGGCTGCTATAGGCCTCCGTGGGGGCGTATGCCTTTGCCCACTGATGGAAAGCGCGGAACTCTGACCCGGTGGTCTTGATCTTCTGGATGCCGGAAAACAAGGCAAACACCATACCTATGAGGTGCGAGCCGCTGGCATTCACACCGAGTTGCACCTTCTTTGTGTAGTGGTACTCCAGTAAAATGGCCACAAACTGCAGCATGATGGTGGCAATGCCGGTGAAGAGCAACTGTCCGCCATAGACGAAGAACTGCGCGAACATGACAACCGAGAACAGGAAGGTCAGGAATGTCGACAGGAAATTGGCCGACAGGCTGGAACTGACGCGCGACAGCGACAGCAGGCGGTTGGAGAGGTCGCCCGGTGTGAACTTCTTGGCAAACGTGACGGGCATTTGCAGCAGGCGCGACATGAGGGCCGTCTGCAGTGCATATTCCACCTTGTCCTTGATGCGCACCACCACCAGGTTACGCGCTATCTGCACCATCGTCATTCCGGCGGCTGCACTGAACAGCAGGGTCGCAATGGGCACGATCTGGCCGGCATTGCCCGAGGGGATGACCTCCGAGAAGATCAACTTGGACACGTATGGGGTAAACATCGTCAGCAGCACAACGCCTAAGCATGCCATCAGCGTGTAGAGCAGGTCATACTTGCAAAGACTGTGCGCAGCATAGCGCAGTACGGACTTGACGGTCAGGTCGTCTTCCGTCAGTGGCCGACAGGCAATCAGGGCCTCCTGCTTCAGCAGGCCGGCATGCCTACTTGCCGCCATCACCTGGTTGGTCTTCGGGTGGGTGAAGGTATAGTCCGTGAAGCCGGGCTGGAGGATGACGGGGGTATTGTCATCGGCCATGAATCCTATCATGTAGCCCGTGCAGCGAGCCCACCAGCCGTCGCTGAGCGTGATGTGGCGGAAGAAGATGTTGTAGCGCTCCAGCAGTGTCTCCACCTCTTCTATGTCCTGCGGTAGTTCCACGGCATTCTGCATCTGCTTCCATAGTTTCCTGTCGATGATGGAGCGCAGGATGGCCTGTGCCTGTCTCATGGCCTTGCGGTCGCCGTCCATGCGCTGCGCCAACTGTTGGAGGAATATATTCGCTTTCATCTGTCAGGCGTATTTTAGGAGGTTGCTGTACAGGCCGTCCGTCTGGCTCAGTTCTTTGTGGTTGCCGTGCTGGGTGATGCGGCCGTGCTCTACCACGTAGATCTGGTCGCACTGGGCAATGGTCTCCAGGCGGTGGGCGATCATGATGAGCGTGATGCCCATGTCGTAGAGATGCTTCATCACCTGTGCCTCCGTCTTGGGGTCGAGTGCCGAGGTGCCCTCGTCCATCAGCACGATGGTGGGCTCCTTGGCCAGGGCGGTGGCTATCTCGATGCGCTGCCGCTGCCCGCCGCTGAAGTTCTTGCCGCGCTCGGCGACAGTGCCCTGATAGGCTCCCGGGCGCTCCATGATCTCCTCGTGTATCTGCGCATCGCTGCAGGCCAAGACCATGGCGAAGTCCTCGATCGACTCGTCCCACATCTTCACGTTGTCGGCTATCGTGCCCTCGAAGAGCGTCACGTCCTGATTGATCACCGAGACGGAGTTGACGAAGGTCATGCGGTCGATGGCCTTGCGGGGCTTGCCGTCGAAGAGCACCTCGCCCTCCCAGGGCTCGTAGAGTCCGGACACGAGGCTCAGCACGGTGCTCTTGCCGCAGCCCGACGGGCCGACCAGGGCGATGCGCTCGCCAGCCTTGATCTTCAGCGAGAAGTTTGCTATGATGGGCGGCAGGCTGCGGTCGTAGCCGAAGGTGACGTTGCGCAGTTCTATCTCGCCCGCCAGTTTGGCCGCATCGGGCAGAACGCCATCCATTCTTGCGTCCCTGTCGGTAGCAAGCGCTTCGCGATTACCCGACGTGCCGTCGCCTAGCCGTAGCCTTTCAGGCAGGCGCAGGTCTGGGCTCTCCTGACCACAGTCGGTCACGTCCTTGATGCGCTGGATGGACGAGTTGAGCGTCATGAAGGTCTGTACGCTGGATATGGTTCGGTTGAGGGGATAGATGGTTTCATTGATCAGTCCCTGAGAGGCCAGCAGCATACCGGGTGTCAACTCGCCCTGCAGGATAAGCCAAGTGCCCAGGCACAGTATGATGCCGTTGGTCAGTTGCAGCACAATCTCCGGCAGGGCGTTGATATAGATAGAGGTGGTGACAGTCGTCACACGCGCATTCATGGCCTGGGCGAAGGCCCTTTCCCACTGCGCAAAGAAGTGGCGCTCGCAGCCCAGCGACTTGATGGTCTCCAGATTGCTCATTCCCGTCATTGTGACGTTCTGCAGCCGGGCGTCGGTCACTTCCTGGTTCATGGCGATTTTCTTCTGCATCTTGGTAGTGGAGCGCATCACGTAGACGAGCAGCAGGATGGAGAAGATCTCCAGAAGCCCCAGTTTCCAGTTGAAGAGCATGACGAGATAGCAGCATATGACCGGCAGGATGAGTATGCATATGATCGGCAGGGCATAGTCCATCAGTTTGGTGGTCTTTGAGATCGTGGCATAGCGGGCCACCAGTTCGCCTGGCGAGAACTGGGTGAACCGTGCCATCGGCAGTTTCAGCACTGTCCACAGATAATTGGCCGATGTAGTGATGTTGATCCTGGCCTGACTCTTCCGTCGCAATATACAGAACGCTATCCAGAGCAGGAGTTGAAATACGAACAGCATGACGTAAATTGTCAGCAACGGCGTAAACCACTCCGGGTTCTTCCGGGTGATGATATTGTCGGTGTACACCTGCTGGAACAATGGCGGGAGCAGGCAGAAGACAGAGTCGATGGCAATGAGTATCATGCCGTTGAGGGCAAATATCGTATTGCCCTTCAGGAAATACCTGAGGGCCGATATCATCGGCAGGCCAGCCTTCTTCGCACCCCCGCGCCCCCGCGCCTTCGCACCCCCGCGCCCCTGCGCCTTCGCACCTTCTCCTTTTCCCATCATCATTCAAATCTTAGTTGCAGGTCGCGGAAGCGCGTCCGGGAAGCCTCGAACAGATACTGGAACATACTACGGCGGCGCGTCTCAGTGAGCACGGAGCAGTAGGTGCCGACACCCATGTCCACGTCGTCAGGCTGGCCGAACGACCAGTCGTATTGCGTGGTGTCATTGGGCGAGCGGAGCAGGTCGATGCGCACTTCGTAGACCAGGTTCTGCCCCTCGTCGGTAAGGCGCCGGGCCAGGATGTCGGACTTCAGTTCCTGGCGCACTTTGCTGACCTTGGCAGGATAGCGCACCACCTGGGCTATGCGCCCCCGGACATATCCTATCTCGTCGCGCTTCTCGTTGGCTGGCCACACCTGGGCCTCCATGCCTATGCGCAGTTGGCGCTGGGCGTCGTTGTCGGCATAGGCGATAAGTTGCGTCTTCGCATCCTCGCGCCCCTGCGCCCCAGTGCCCATTCTTGCGTCCCTGTCGGTAGCAAGCGCTTCGCGATTACCCGCTGACGCGCCTACCCGTAGCCTTTCGCGCCCTGCGCCGTCGTCAACTACGCTGATGATGGGATCGAAGGCCTCGAAAGGCTCGTTGTCTGCCTTTGCACTGATGACCAGGCCGCTAACCGTGCTCGTCAGGAAACTGTGGCTGTCGCCTACAGTCACCATGGCGATTGTCTGTCCCGGATGCACGCTGTCGCCGTTTTGCACAAGCATGGTGCGCACGATGCCCTTGTTGGGCAGCGTCATGTCGGTGGTACCCTGTGCAGGAAACACCACGCCCGAATAGTAAGCCTTGTCGCTCACAGTGCCCAGCACGCCCCACACGATAAATGCGGCAAGCAGCAGCCCTATGGCTGCGGCGAGCAGGTAGGCGGGGACGTATGTCACGCGCAGATGGTCGGCTAACTGCTCTGGCGACAGGCATTCGTTATCGTCTTGTTTCATTGTTCCTGTTCTTTTTTTAGACTCGGATATCGTTTTCGGGCACAAAGATAATCAATTTTCTCCAATCTGCCAAGCCTTGGATAGCAAACAGGCACATTTTGCTGATTTTAGAACTCTTTTTGCAGATTTTGAGACATGACAGTTCTTGTACCCAAGTTCCCTGCCATATCTTCCGTAAAAGGGCAGACACTTGGGGATAATACCCCAAATATCTGCCCTCCAACTGTTGAACGACGCTATCGCTATAGGCTGGCCTTATAGGCTGCGATGCGCTTTGCCACGTTGGCCTTGATGTTGTTGTAGAAGATGGAGTAGTCGTCCTGATGGTAGCTCTGCGGTCCGGCGAACTCTACCATTTCATTGGGTTCGGCTTTGGCGTTCGTGATAACGGTACCACGGGCAAGGTCCACTTGTGCGTCACCCTCGATGTCGCGGATTTCGGTCGCACCGGTCTTCTCGTCGAGCACGATAGAACCGAGGTTCATGCTGGCGGGTGCATACGTCTCGTCACGACTCCAGTTCAGCGGGTTGATGCTGATGCCGTTTGGTAGCATCGCAGCAGACAGAAATTTACTTCCTACACTCTTGGGACCTTCAGCATGCCAGCTGATGATGACGCCCGTGTCGGTCTCGCCGGTGGCGAACTTCATGTGCGGATTGGCTTCGAGGTCCTCCTTCGTGATGGAGTAGCCTATGGCGTAGGCAGCCACCATGCGCTTGTAGCGGTCGGGATGCTCCTTGAAATACTTCTTCAGCACAAGGCGGAGTATGGCCGAGCCTTGACTGTGGCCAGCGATGACGAACGGACGGCCCTGGTTGTAGTTCTCAAAGTAGTAGTCGAGTGCAGCGGTGATGTCACCGTAGGGTGTGCTCTTAATTGCCTCCTCGATGCTACCAGTATTCTTCCAGGTGTCACCCGCAAGCCTCATGCTGGCCTGGCGATAGAGCGGGATGAACAAGTTCGTAGACTCCTCGAATACACTCGACTTGATGGCATGCTCCACCTTGATGCCGTCCAGCATCTCGCGGTTGTCGAGCGTAGCATAGTCGGGATCATTTTCGTTCCCGGCAAAATAGATAGTCGAGTAGATGTAGAACGTGTCGAATTCCTTGGTGATTTCCGGAATCTTCCACCAGCAGGCTTCCTTGGAATAGTCGGGTGCACTGGTATCCTCAGTAGGTACTGGAACTGGTACCGGGGTGTCGCTGTTACTATTACAAGAAGTGAGCACCGTTGTCGCGCCGCAAATCAAGGTGGCGGCAAGCATCTTTTTTTTCATTGTTCTCATGTTACAATATTTATTGGGTAAAACATATTTCGGAATCCTATGACATCAACTGTCGGCGGCCTCAGGTGAGCCCCAGGTACCAGTTGTCGGCTACAAAGATAAGCAAATTTCCTAAAATAGCATTGCCCCAAATGGCTGTTGCGTCAGGTTTTGCTGATTCTGAAAATATATTTTGCTGATTCTGAAAAACGGGTCCCGGAATCAGGCGGATGTATCGCGCATCCACGCTGTCACGGTCTGTCCCTTCAGTTGCTTGAAGACGGCACTGAAGGTCGTGTAGTTCCGGTAGCCGCTTTCGGAAGCCAGTTGCCTGGCGGTGAAATGGTGCTGGGCAGCGAGGGCTTCGTGATAGAGACTGATGAAATGCTGGATGCGCAGCCCGTTGATATAGGCATTGTAGGTGATACCCTGCCTGGAGAAGTACTGACTGAGATAGTAGCGGTTGGTGCCTATGGCCTGTGCAAGTTGCGAGATGGACAGGTCGTGCTGCAGATAGAGTTGCGTGTCGACGCAATGCTTCTGTAGCAATGGTCCGATCTTGTCGTCGTTGTTGGCGGAGGTGCGGGGGTGCGGGGGTATGGGGGTGTGAGAAATGTTCTGACTCAGCGTATTCTCGCTCCCCCGCACCCCCGCGCCTTCGCTCCCCCGGCAAATCTCGCTCCCCCGGCATGCCTCGCTCAGGTCGCTGAGCGTTTCCACGCGCCACACGAGGTAGCAGACCAGAATGATGCAATTCACCTGTGTGAAGTATTTGTCAGCCGGAACCTGAACTTCAAACACATAGAGGACAAGCACCGACAGAATGACGGCCAGCACTATGAAACTCTGCCACACCTCCTTGTGCTCCAGGTCGGCATAGTTGTCGCTGAGGAAGCGCCCGTATTGTCGCACCTCGCGTACCATATAGATAATAAAGCCGACGGCCAGCAGGAGCGAATAGACATAGAATACTGGCAAAATGGCATCGCTACGGCTGATGGCGCACACCGTCAGCACAGCCGCGTTTGGTGCCAGCAACGCGAATACGGGCCACAGCGGTCGTCGCCGGTCCTGCAGCATAGAAAACAATACGGCGACGGCAAAAGGGAAGAGCGTCATGAGGTCGAACACCCCGCCCACGCAGTAACTCAGCAGAATGTCCTCACTGGAGGTGAGATAGAATGCCGGCATGAACCATAAATGGCTCAGGGCCATGCTGCCAAAGAAGGCGGCAGCCCACCGGCGTAGTCGTACTGGCGACGTGACATCGGGCGCAATGGCATTGGCACGGCGGAACAGCAGATAGCCACACGCCGTCAGCGACAGCATGGTCACCGCAGCGTAAAGCATGGTATAGATAAGATCGTTCTGTCCCTGTGGCTCGTACATCATGGGTGACTCCTATCCTTCCAATGGCGCATTCTTCAACTGTTCCAATGCGCGGCATAACTGGTCCGGGCAACTGGTGCCCTTGGTACCACAGCGGATGCCGTCGATCCTCTTGATCACATCGTCAATCTTCTGTCCGAGAACCAGTTGGCTCACACCCTGCAGATTTCCGTTACATCCACCCAGAAAGAACACTTGCTGGATGACATCGTTCTCGTCGGCAGTCACGTCGATCAGTCTCGAGCAGGTGCCGTGCGTCTCGTATTGTACATGTTTTGTTTTCATATCCTTTCTTTTTTTGCCATTTGGCGGCAAAGTTACGAATATTTTCTGGGAAAACCTCAAAACCCATCGATTTTAATGTGTTTTTACGGCGTAGAGAGGGAAAAAGTATCAGGTGCATCAAGTTTTGCAGATTTTGAAATAGGATTTGCAGATTTTGAAACTCGGTAATGCAGGTAATTCGAATAATCTTTGTACCTTTGCAGCCAGATTAGGGAACGCGGGCGCCCTCGCGCGCGTTCCGGCAAAGCGAAGCGGAAATCTAAATCAATTAAATTATGAAACAGAAAATTTTTGCAATGATGACAGCCGCCCTGCTCCTGATGGGCATGACGGGCTGCACGTCGGTGGACAGTCCTTCGAGCCCCGACCCAAAAGTCCTGGAAGAGAGCCTTGTCGGCTTTTGGTGGGACGAGTTTAAATATGCCGATGTCACAGAGGCTGGTGTGCCCTTCAGCCGTGTGCTGCTGGCCGTGCAGACCAATCCCGACCACACCGGCTATCTTTACCTGGGCGTTTTTGATGCCAATGGAAATGAGCCGCTGGCCGTCTATGGCGGTCCCAGTGACGCTCCCTTCACATGGCGCCTGCTCGATGACGGTAGCATCGAACTTAATGATCTTTCTACAGGTCAGAGCAGAGTGCTGACCCGTAGCGACGATGACAACAGTTATGGCGACAACATGACCAACGTGAAGAGCACGAATGCATCCTACGACAACGGTAGCATGAAGGTGACCAACGGCAATTATGCCGGTACCCTCACCAAAGCCGATGCCACAAAGGAGGCTGAGATTAAGGAAAAACTCGCCACACTGTCGCCCGACCGTCAGAACTTCGAGGCAAGTCTGTCGAAGATGCTGGCCGATTCGCAGAAGTACATCAAACTCGATCCGACGGTGAGAGGCGTCAACCTGCTGACGGAATTCATCAACCAGTTGAAGATTGACGCGCTGGGGCCGCAACTTGTCAATATCGTCTTCGGCATGCTGAGCAAGCAAAGTCTGGTAAACAGTCTGTCGCTCGAAGGCCCCGAGGCTGAAGAGGCACGCTGGGCTCTGGCCAACTCGAATTTCGCAAACGACGAAGCCAAGGCATACATCCTGCTGAATGCCGCCATCGCACTGAACAACACTGCCCTTGAGTTCACCACCGGCAAAGACATGGCACAGTATGTGACTACTGATGACGGCGCGTTCACGGTCAGTAGCAAGAATGCCACGACGGGGGCCGTGACAAAGGTGAGGATGAAGTTCAACGGAGCCAGCGACGGTGTCGCCATCTTCCTTGCCAAATTCGGCGGCACGCCCGTAGCCATCCAGTTCCCCCACCTGATCGACATGGAACTGCTGCGCTCTGAGTCGGGCAACGACACGGATATCGAGACGGTGATGACGGGACAGGTGATGCTGGAGTCCACCGACGGCAAGAAATACATCTCGCTCAAGCGAGGCGAGTGGCGTGCCACGCTCTTCACCGAAGCCAAAAAGGCCGACCGCTTTGAGGTGCCCGCATGCTCCCTCACCCATCACGCCGACCACACGATAGAGGCTACAGCCGTTCTCGGCATCAACGGCACCAACGTGATGAGCATCAAGGGGCAAACCGATACCAACCCCTATACCGATGAGGAACTGGAAAAACTGAGCGAACTGCGCGACATCGCGCCCATGGGTAAGGGACTCTACACCCTGCTGAAGGCCTTCAACAGTCGTACCGCCAAGGCTGAAGTGACCGTGATGAACGAACTGCAGTTCGACATCGACATCCAGGACGTAGGCAAGTGCATCAAGGCCGTAGGCTATGCCCTGAAATATCGCAAACAGAATGTACCGAAGGAGACCATCGACCCCTGGACGGACATGCTGAACGAGTCGCTCACCTGGAACGTGACGCAGAAAACTACTGGCGTGAAGGCTGAAGGCAAGTTCATCACCAGCCTCTTCGCCGGACACAATCTGCCCACCTTCGCCCTGCGATTCAATGGCGAGAGCAACTTCCAGACCATCCACGAGCGCATGAACACGACCGACCGTCAGAACTTCGAGGCTCTGATGAAGAGTTTCGACGCGCCACTTGTGGCCATCAATGGTCTGCTGAAGGCCATTCAGGACAAGGGCGTGCAACTGAAGGAGATCACCTCTTCTATAATTAAATAAGTAATAGTTAAAAAAGTTGGTACAAATGGGGAGCGCGGGCTATCGCACTTCCCATTTGTATCAATTTTTTTATTGTTACTAAGCGTACGCCTGCTCATGCACGCCTTTGACGGCGCGGCCACTGGGGTCATTGAGGTTCTTGAAGGCGGCATCCCACTCGAGTGCGACGGATGTTGAACAGGCCACACTGGCCTCAGACGGCACGCTGCGGGCGGCAGAGTCGGAGGGGAAGTGCTCGGCGAAGATGGAGCGGTAGTAATACTCCTCCTTGTTCTTCGGCGGATTGATGGGGAAGCGCTCGGCGGCGTGGGCCATCTGCTCGTCGCTGACGGCCTCGGAGGTAATCTTCTTCAGCGTGTCGATCCAAGAATAGCCGACACCGTCGGAGAACTGCTCCTTCTGCCGCCAGGCGACGGCTTCGGGCAGCAGGTCGGCAAAGGCTTCGCGGACAATCTTCTTTTCTATCGTCTGGCCCGGGCACATCTTCGCCTCAGGATTGGTACGCATGGCGACATCGAGAAACTCCTTGTCGAGGAAAGGCACGCGCCCCTCGACGCCCCAGGCCGACAGGCTCTTATTGGCGCGCAGACAGTCGTAGAGATGGAGTTTGCCTAACTTGCGAACCGTCTCTTCGTGGAAATCCTTGGCCGACGGCGCCTTGTGGAAATAGAGATAGCCGCCGAATATCTCGTCGGCACCCTCGCCGGAGAGCACCATCTTGATGCCCATCGACTTGATGACGCGGGCCAGCAGGTACATCGGCGTGGAGGCACGGACGGTGGTGACATCGTAGGTCTCGATGTAGTAGATGACATCACGGATGGCGTCGAGACCCTCCTGAATGGTGTAGTTGATCTCATGGTGGACGGTGCCGATATGGTCGGCCACGAGTCGGGCCTTGGCCAGGTCGGGAGCCCCCTTCAGACCCACTGCGAAGGAGTGCAGTCGGGGCCAGTAGGCGCGGGTGCGGCTGTCGTCCTCGATGCGGTGCTCACTGTACTTCTGGGCGATGGCAGAGATGACGCTGGAGTCGAGACCGCCGGAGAGCAGCACGCCGTAGGGTACGTCGGACATGAGTTGGCGGCGGACAGCATCTTCGAGGGCATCGTGGATGCTGGATACACTGGCGGGGGT
>OCVV010000738.1_pt1 | contig 15825 bp, 15 predicted proteins | sample 1539721 | NCBI WGS metagenome assembly OCVV01 (sample SAMN02144230, study PRJEB22623) | gut metagenome | biome: sheep rumen | host: Ovis aries | place: New Zealand
ATTGTTCTTATATCCCCAATATAGGAACAATATAAGAACAATATGTAAACAATATAAAAACAATATAAGAACGGCCGTATCGGGGGCGTAAGAAAGGGGAGTTTGCCCCGTCTTTGGTCGGAGCAGACCCCCCAATGGTGATGATGTATAAAAGGCTTTATTTCAGGAGTTCGCGCACTTTCTCGATGAGCTCGTCTTCGGCACCGGGGAGATAGCCGGTGTGTTGCCACACTATCTCGCCTTCGCCGTTGATGAGGTAGGTGTAGGGTGGGTTGTTGCCGGCGTTGAGGGCGCGGGCAAAATCGCGGTTCTGGTCGAGGTAGACCTCGTAGGGCCAGTCGTTGGCTTCGACGTGGGGTTTGACACGGTTGGCGGAGCGCGCGTCGTCGATGGAGACGGCTACGAGCTTGACGCCGGTCTCTTCCTGCCATTCCTCATAGACTTCCTTGATGTTGTTGAGCTCCAGGTTGCAGGGCTTGCACCATGTGGCCCAGAAGGAGATGATGACAGGCTTGCCATCGTTCTGGATGACAGACGACTGGACGCTTTCTCCGTCGAGGGTGCGGAGGGCGATGTTCTGCGGGAGGGTGGCGTTCTGGGCGACGAGGTTGCCGGCGAAGAAGAGGCTGACAATGGCGATAAGAATCTTTTTCATGACTGTTTTTTTTTATTTTCGGATTGATTGATGACTCATTTTCAAATTTGTACCGGAAGGTGGTGTTTTATTGCAGCGAGGGCGGATTGCTCCTGCTCGATGAGGGTGGCGGTGAAGGGAGTGTCCTCGTGGTCGGCCACGTCGTCGCGGAGCTGGAAGAGGCGGCCGTAGTGGAGCCCGAAGTCGTAGTATTCGGGGTTGCCGAGGGCACAGGCGCAGGCGAAGAGCGAGGCCGTTTTGCCGTCGATGATGCGGAGGTAGGTGTCATCATTTCTGACACTCAGCTGCAGCAGCTCGGCTTCGACCATGGTGGTGACGGTGCGGTTGACGAGCGAGGCGGCGTCGGGGTCGTTGACCTCGTGGAGGATGGTCATCACCTGCGCCAGCAGGTAGTCGCCGGCGAGAACGGCGGCGGTGTTGCCGAAGCGGGCGTTGGCCGAGGGCTGTCCGCGGCGCGAGTCGGAGTGGTCGATGACGTCGTCGTGGAGCAGAGAGGCGTTGTGGAGCATCTCCACGGCCACGGCCAGGAGCGTGGTGCGGCGGCTTTCGGCCTGGCCGAGGGTGTCGGCGGCAAGCAGCAGCAGCCGCGGGCGCAGCATCTTGCCCATGCGCGCGGTGATGTGCTGCTCGATGAGCGCGAGCAGGGAACCGTCGGTGAGCGAGAGGCGGCGGAGGTATTCGTTGCGTATGTCGGTGAGTCTAACTTCTAAATTCATTGTAGAGGGTGGAAAGTTTGTTGGTGAGTGTCTTGGAAGCTTTGACGAGCGGGAGGCGGAGTATGTTGGTGATGGAGCCCTGGATTTCGAGCAGCGCCTTGATGCCGGTGGGGTTGCCTTCGTCGAAGATGGCGTTCATCAGGGGCAGCATCTTCATTTGCAGGGGCAGCGCTTTCTTGAGGTCGCCCTTCATGGCCAGCCGCACCATGTCGGACATCTCCTTGGGCAGGGCGTTGGCCATCACGGAGATGACACCGTCGGCACCGAGGGCGAGGAGCGGATAGGTGAGGGCGTCGTCGCCGGAGATGACGCGGAAGCCGGCGGGACGCTGACGGAGAATCTCCATGGCCTGCTGGATATTGCCGGATGCTTCCTTGATGCCGATGATGTTCGGGCACTCGTGGGCAAGCGTCAGGGTGGTTTCGGCGGCGAGGTTGACACCAGTGCGGCCCGGGACATTGTACATGATCACGGGTACGGGCGAGGCTTCGGCCACCGAGCGGTAGTGCTGCAGGAGACCGCGCTGGTTGGGCTTGTTGTAGTAGGGGGTGACGGAGAGTATGCCGCTGATGCCGTCGAAGTTGGTGCCGGCGATGGTGTCGGTGAGGTTGAGGGTGTTGTTGCCGCCCAGGCCGAGCATGATGGGGCAGCGGCCGGCGACGGTCTCGACGATGAACTCCTGCACGGCGGCGCGCTCGGCAGTGGTCATGGTGGCGGCTTCGGATGTGGTGCCGAGGGCCACAATATAGTCTACGCCAGAGGCGATGATGTTTTCGATGAGGGCTTCAAGCTTGGTGAAGTCGACAGTCTCCTGCTGACGGCGGAAGGGTGTGATGAGGGCTACGCCGGTGCCTGAGAATAATTGCTGTTTCATTGTTGTCTCCTTTTTATTTCTTAATCATTCCAAGGTATTCGATAATGTTGTTGAAGAAATTCTTGAGTTCGACGCGGCCGTCGCCGCGGATGATGAGGTCGAAGATTTCCGTGGGGTCTTCGGCGGGGGTGGCATAGACCACCTTGAGGCTGGCAGGGGTGCGCAGGGCGAGGTATTGGGAGAAGAAGTTCTCCTCGCCGATGGTGTCGATGAGGAGGTCGTAGTTGATGGAGGCAAACTCCTGGATGGAACTCCACGAGGGGAGGCCCCAGAAGTTGATGTCGGTCTTGGCGCGGCAGATGGTGGTGGCCTGATGGGTAACGACGAAGTTGATGTCCTGTTCCTGGATGGCTATGATGTGAACCTTCTTGCCCTGGTTCTCCATGACCTTGGCAAAATGGTTGAGGATGTTCCAGTTCTGCTCGTTGTCGAGACGGCAGATGACACCGATGGTTTTGATTTCCTGGATGTTTTCGATGCGCTTGTCGCGAGGGGCGGCCTTGAGGTCGCGGATGATTTGCTTGCGTCTAAAATTTTTGATGAATTCCAGCATATCGTGATTGTTTTGTTTTATTCAAAAAGCGTATGTTGACGGTAGAGAGAGAAGGAGCGCCGGTGGAGCGGCGAGGGGCCGTATTGCTCAATGGCGCGAAAGTGGTCGGCCGTGGGGTATCCTTTGTTCTTGTTCCACAGATATTGGGGATACAGTTCGTGGAGGCGCTGCATGATTTCGTCGCGGTGTGTTTTGGCGAGGATGCTGGCGGCGGCCACAGGCATGTATTTGCCGTCGCCTTTGACAACGCACTGGTAGGGCAGCGGGGTCTCGTTGTAGAACCGGTTGCCGTCGATGATGAGGAACTCCGGGTGGCAGATGCCAATGGCGGTGCCGCCGGTGGTCACTTGCGGACTGTCGACACCCAGCAGGGCGTTGGCGGCGAGGCACATGGCATGGGTGGAGGCATGGAGTATGTTGAGCTGGTCAATCTCTTCGGCATCGACCACGGCGACAGCCCATGCAAGGGCATGCTGTTCGATTTCGGGCCTGAGAAGGTTGCGTTGGCGCTCGGAGAGTTGCTTGGAGTCGTTGAGCAGAGGATTGGAATAGGAGGACGGCAGCACGACGGCGGCAGCAACGACGGGCCCCGCCAGAGGTCCGCGCCCGGCTTCGTCGCATCCCGCTTCGATGCGTCCTGGTATGAGGTTCTTTTCTAACATAGTACGGCGGCAACGATGATAAGGATGAGCAGGAGGTCGTATAGGCGTACACGCCACGAAGAACGCTGCGTGTTGAAGTTGCTGCGGGGTATCAGACCCAGCCTCTGGGTGGTGCAGAAGGCGAAGGGGATGGCGAAGAACTGGAGGTTGGCGGGGAAGAGCTGTCTGAGAGGCAGCATGGCAAGGGCAGCAAGGGTGATAAGCATGACGGTGGTGGCATTCTTTTGCCACACAATGGTCTTCTCTCCCAGCCGACGCCAAACGATGAAGAGGCTGATGGCAAAGATGACAAGCAGCACGCCGTTGGCAACGGCCTGGAGAGGCGTGAAGTCGCCGAAAGAGAGACTGATGGAGGCAAAGTCTTGTGCAATGGCATGGAAACCGGGCAGGAGCCCTCCCGTGAAGAGTTGCACAGACCACAACAGCAGGTAGGGCGCCAGGAGCCCCAAAAGGAACACCATCCAGTCGCGCCAGCTGTAGAGCCGGTAGTTCACTGCGATGAGGAGGTATGCCACAATGAGAGTCAGCGATGGAAGGTAGAACATGGAGGCGATGCCGATGAGGGCTGCCGCTCCGAAGATTTTGTCGGACGAGACGGTGAGCAGTGTGCTGCGCAGGAGCAGCATATTGACCACAGCAATGGTGATCAGCGATGCAATGAGAGAGGGGGATAGAGAGGGCGACGTGGCACTGGCGGCAGTGATGAAGAGCAGGGTGGGAAGGAGGCTGTTTTGCGAGGCGAGGCCTGCATTGGTCAGCATGAGATTGAAGAAAAAGGCCGAGGATGCCACAAGCAACATGGCGATGACTACGGAGAGGGTGGGCGAAAGGGAAAGACTGCAGAGAAGGTCGTAGAGAGGGGCGAAATGGCCGTCAGGCTCCATCGGGATAGGGTCGGTGAAGGCTTTGTACCATAGCAGGACGATGGCCACAATGATGAATGCGACCTGGAATACGGTGTTTTTCTCGAACAGCTTCAGCATGTGAGAAGACAGGTTTTACTGGACGATGAGTTTCTCGGTGCGGCTTCCCACACGGAGAATGTAAACGCCACGGCTCCAGCCATCGATATTTATCGTGGCTTCCTGGTTTACGGGCGTCTGCATTACCAGCCGTCCATCCATGGTGTAGATGTTCAGAGTCTGGGCCTCTCCGCAGAGAGTCTTCACGGTAACGCACGAACTGGCAGGGTTGGGGTAGACCTTGAGGGGTGTGCGGAGGTCTTCCACCTGATTGATGCTGACGAGACTGAGGGCTTTGTTGACAGCCTTGAGAGCGTCGATTTTGCCCCATCCCCAGCGGAGGTCCATGCTGTCGCGAGCCACGAGGGGTCCGGTTATAGAGTCATTGCGGGCGGTGGTGAAGATGATGTCGCGGATCTGGTCGACACTGAGTCGCGGATTGGCCTGCAGAATGAGTGCCACGATACCGGTGACGGCGGGACTCGACATGGAGGTGCCGCTCATCTCCGACCAGATATAAGAATTTCCGAATACAGTCTGCCTCATGAAGGCCGAGTAGGAATCGGTTGTCCAAGCACTGATGGAGGAAATGACGTCGACGCCGGGGGCGGAGATTTCGGGTTTCATCACACCGTTGATCAGAGGACCGCTGCTGCTGAAATCGGCCAGGCGGCCAGGCTTGAATGCTCCAGTGCTGGTGATGGTTCGGTCTGCATTGTGGGCGGCCACGGCAATGGTTTTTTCAGCACAGGCAGGTTCACCCACACCGTATAGGGCATCGCCAGCGGTGAATCCGGGGCGTTGTTTGTTCTTGAATGAGCAACCCTCGTTGCCGGCATGATTCTCCTTGTCGGCAAGGTTCCAGGCATGGACAATACCATCGGTGGCTGTGATGAAGAGTTGTGTCTCCATCGTGGTCTTACGGACATCAATTTGGATGTGGGGGCGGTGGTCGAAGGGGTTGCTGTGTTCAATCATGGCGCGGTAGCCCACTTTCACGTTGCCGCAATAGAGGGTGTCATATATGGTGGTGTCGCCGTGGGCGGTGTTGAACATGGGACTGCTCCAAATGGTGGTGTCGTTTTTGCGAATACGGATACAGGCCTCAAAGTCATGGTCCTCTTCACCCCACATAATCAAGACTTGGCCAGTCTCGTTGATGCTGTAGATTTCGCTGGCGCGGGCCGGAATGGTGCGGAGGGTGTCGATGGTGTCGTTGTTGAAGTCGGCGCGGATGTGGAAGGGAATGCTGGTGCGGCCGTTGTTGCCTCCGCTGGTGACAAAGACCGTGCCGTCATCTGCCCAGGCGTTGATGGCTTGGCTGAGTAGCGAAGTGCCGTCAAGGGTGCTGAATGAGTACATGCCCCAGCTGCTGTTCACCACCAGGCGACGTGCACTGTCGGCAGCCACCTGACGCATCCAGGCCACACCGTCCATCCAATCGCTTTCGTTAAGTCCGAAGGAGCAGAACAGCAGGTGCGCCTTGGGAGCCATACCTACGTACTTTTCATTTCCTCCACGACCGGCGCAGATTCCGGCCACATGGGTGCCGTGGGTGCCGTAACCATAGAGATTCGAGGTGTCGCCTTGAGCGTTGTGCAATGGCGTGCGACCGCTAATGAGGGTGCCATAGTCGAAACCGTCGGGGGCGGGTCCTGCCGTACGGAAGTGGTCCCAGGCCATATCCAGGCGGTAGTTGTTTGTTAAATTGTTGTAGTTAGGGTGAGTGTAGTCGAAGCCCCAGTCGGTGATGCCGATATAGACATTTTCTCCGGTGAAGGTGGTGTCGACAAGGGTCTCCAGGCCGAAACCGCCCTGCACACTGTCGGCATGGGTATCGAAACGAGTGCGGTCGCACTCGGGTTGGGCAATGGGGTGCGAGATGCTGTATTGCAGCACCTGTTTCTCGTTCTCCAGCAGCGGTAGCGCCTCAACGGGCACACGCATGGTCACTATCTGGCCCGCCTGGGCACCGAAGGTGATGCCGGCTTTCTCGAACACACTGCGGTCGAACCCGGGAACCATCTTTGCCAGCATGCTGATTCTGGTGGCACCGGCAGCTATCTGCTCGGCTACAAGGGTCTTCGTGTCGATGGCACATTTCTTTTCTTGCGCCTGTGAACCCATTAAGATGCTCATTGTTAACAGTGTAAACAATATCTTTTTCATCGGACTACATGTATATATTAAATGCAAAAATACTAAAAATGGTGGAACTGGCAAAATTTTTAACAAAAAACAAGGCCCGGAGAATGCTCCGAGCCTTGCCGTTCTATATGTTATGAGTCAATAACTCATAACTCCTAACTCATAACTGCGTCACACCTCCCAGGTGTCGCCGCTGTTGAGCAGGTCGTCCATGCATTTGTATTTTCCGACGTTCATCTGCTCCTCCATCTGCTCTTCGTAGAGCTGGGTGTAGCTGACTTTCTTGACGTTGCGGATGACACCGAGGGCCACGGGCAGGTCGCCGCCCATGTGGGCCAGCATCATGTGGATACCGGTGTCTTCGGTAGTCTCGTCGTGCACCATGATGTCGTCGATGGTGACGCCGTTCTCGCCGAGGGTGACAACCTCCAGCTGGCGGCCGTTGAAGCGCAGACCTTTCTCTTTGTTCTTGCCGAAGAGCATGGGCTTGCCGTGCTCGAGCACGATGGTGCGGTCGTCGCGGACGGCGCGGTCGGTGATGGCGGCGTGGGTCTTGTCGTTGAAGATGACGCAGTTCTGCAGCACCTCGACTACCGAGCAGCCGTCATGCTTGGCAGCGCGGGTCATGCAGTCGGTGCTCAGGTTGGGCACGCAGTCGAGCGTACGGGCAAAGAAGGTGCCCTGGGCGCCCATCACCAGCTCGCCGGGATTGAAGGGGTAGTCGATCGTGCCGTAGGGCGAGGTCTTGGTCACCTGGCCGAATTTGGTCGTGGGGCTGTACTGGCCCTTGGTCAGGCCGTAGATCTCGTTGTTGAAGATGGTGATGTTGAGGTCCTGGTTGCGGCGCACAGCGTGGATGAGGTGGTTGCCGCCAATGGCCATGGAGTCGCCGTCGCCCATGTTCACCCACACGCTCAGCGCGGGGTTGGCCAGCTTGACGCCCGTGGCAATGGCGCAGGCACGTCCGTGGATGCTGTGGAAGCCGTAGGTGTCCACATAGTAGGGGATACGGCTCGAGCAGCCGATGCCGGAAACCATGCAAACGTTCTCTTTCTTATATCCCGTCTTCGGGAAGGTGGCCAGCAGGGCGGCAAGGATGGCGTGGTCGCCGCAGCCCGGGCACCACTTCACCATCTGGTCGCTCTGGAAATCAGCCTTTGTATATTCGCGATCCGCTTTGGGAACAAAATGTTTTTCCATAATTAATCTTCAATTTTCAATTTTTTTCAATTAATCTGTTGAACTCGGCTTTCAGCTCGCCAACCTCGAAGGGCAGACCCATAATCTTGTTGTACTGGGTCATGGGGCACTCCGGGAACTTGGTGCGCAGGTAGCCGGCGAACTGGCCGTTGTTGAGCTCGCAGACGACAATCTTCTTGTACTTGCGCAGGATGTCGCCGGTGTTCTTGGGCAGCGGGCAGATATAGTTGAAGTGGGTGTAGGCCACCTTCTTGCCTTCGTTGTTCATCTCTTCGACGGCGAGGGTCAGGGCACCGGCGGTGCCGCCCCAACCGATGACGAGCAGGTCGGCGTCGGGGTCGCCCTTCACCTCCTGGTCGGGGATGTCGTTGGCCACGCGGTTCACCTTCTCCTGGCGGTTCTTGGTCATCAGGGCGTGGTTCTCGGGGTCGGTGCTCAGGGGACCGTCGGGGCACTTCTCGAGACCGCCGACGCGGTGGCTCAGGCCTTCCATGCCGGGCAGGGCCCATTCGCGGGCGTAGGTCTCGGGGTCGCGGCGGAACGGACGGTAGTTCGGGTCGTTCTCCTTGGCCAGGCGCGGCTTGATTTCGGGCATGTCCTTCATGCTCGGAATGCGGAACAGCTGGCTACCGTTGCCCAGGTAGCCGTCGGTGAGCAGGATGACGGGGGTCATGTGCTCGAGGGCAATCTTGGCGGCGTTGAAGGCCCAGTAGAAGCAGTTGGCGCTGCTCGAGGCGGCAACAACCACCAGCGGAGCCTCGCCGTTGCGGCCGTAGAGGGCCTGGTCGAGGTCGCTCTGCTCGGTCTTGGTGGGCAGACCCGTGCTGGGACCGCCGCGCTGCACGTCGACGACGACGAGCGGCAGCTCGGTCATCACGGCCAATCCCAGGGCCTCGCTCTTAAGGCTCAGACCGGGGCCGGAGGTGCTGGTGCAGGCCAGGGCACCGGCATAGCTGGCGCCGATGGCGGAGCAGATACCGGCAATCTCGTCCTCGGCCTGGAACACGCGGGCGCCCAGGCTCTTGTGCTTGGCCAGTTCCACCATGACATCGGTGGCGGGGGTGATGGGGTAGGAGCCCAGGAAGAGGCGGCGGCCGCTCTTCTCGCTGGCGGCCAGCAGGCCCCAGGCGGTGGCCACGTTACCGGTGATGTTGCGGTAGCGGCCCTTGGGCATCTGGTCGGCATGGGCAACCTCGAAGATGTGCGAGTGCATCACCTCCAGCTTGTCGGCATATTCATAACCCTCGGTCAGCACGGCCTTGTTGAGCTCGATGACGGCGGGTTTCTTGGCAAACTTGCGCTCCAGATAGGCAAAGGTGTGGTCGAGGGTCTTGTGGGTGGAGTAGAAGATGATGCCGAGGGCGAACATGTTGCGGCTCTTGTCGGCGGTCTTCTTGTCCACACCCTTCTCCTCGCCGATTTTCTCGGTGAACGAGGTGATGGGGGCTTTGATGATGGTGTAGGCGCGTTCGAGCTCGTCGGTGAAGGGGTTCTCCTTGTAGCCGGCCTTCTCCATGGCTTCGTCGGTGAAGGTGTCGATGTCCACAATGACGGTGGCTCCCTTCTTGGCCCACTTCAGCTGCGACTTGAAGGCAGCGGGGTTCATGGCAACGAGGATGTCGCACTTGTCGCCGCTCGAGTAGATGTGGTTGCCCACATGCACCTGGTAGCCGCTCACGCCCGCTATGGTGTTGTGCGGGGCACGGATTTCGGCGGGATAATCGGGGAACGTGGCAATGTCGTTGCCGGTCAGGGCCGATGCATCCGAGAACAGCGTGCCGCTCAACTGCATGCCGTCTCCCGAGTCACCAGCAAATCGGACCACGAGGTCTTCTCTATTAACTATCTGATTCTGTGACATGTTATGATATTTATTTTACCTTGTTTTTTTATGTTTTGAAAGTGCAAATATACAAAATAAAAACTACGTGGCCAAATATTTTTATCCACCCCGTATGGTTGATATTTTTATAGCGTTGGTTTTCACTCATTTTTACCTCCAGAAGCCCCACCCGATTCGCCCCTGATACGGCCGTTCTTATATTGTTCTTATATTGTTTACATATTGTTCTTATATTGTTCCTATATTGCAGATATAAGAACAATATGCGAACAATATGTAAACAATATAAGAACAATATAAGAACGGCCGTATCGGATACCTTTCGGGTGGGTCTTTGACCCGGTTTGTGGCGGGGTGTGGCGGCGTGGCGGTGTACCGGTTGGGCAAAAAAAAATGTTTCATATTGGAAAAAAAATGTATTTTTGCATTTCCAAACAGTAACCGTAATTGTTTATGCTACGCTTCAAATGTTATGGGTTGCATATGTGCAACAGGTTGAGAAACAGTCTTTTGATATTGGTGGTTTTCCTGCTTGCCGTCGATTTGGCCTGCTGGGGGCAGGAGGGGGTTCGGGTGCTTTTTGTGGGCAACAGCTATACGGAGGTGAACAACCTGCCCCAGATGGTGCAGCAGGTGGCGCAGTCGATGGGGGAGACCGTTGTGTGCCAGAGCAGTACGCCAGGCGGGTGCACCTTTGCGCAGCATTGCGCCAACCAGTCCATGGGGCTCATCCGCCAAGGGGGGTGGGACTTCGTGGTGCTGCAGGAGCAGAGCCAGCTGCCATCCTTTCCGCAGGGCCAGGTGGAGGCCGAGGTGTTCCCCTACGCACAGCGTCTGGTGGACTCCGTCTACAGGCATTCGCCCTGTGCCGAGCCGGTGTTCTACATGACCTGGGGCCACAAGGACGGCGATGCGCGCAATGCGCCCTATTTTCCCGTGCTGGGCACCTACGAGGGTATGGACAGCATGCTCTGTCTGCGCTATACCTATATGGCCCGGGCCTACGACGCTTCGCTCTGCCCGGTGGGGCGTGTGTGGCGCCGTCTGCGCGAACAGCATCCCGAGGTGGAGCTTTATCAGTCCGACGGCAGCCATCCTACGGTGGCCGGCAGTTACGCCGCCGCCTGCGCGTTCTACACACTCTTCTTCCATCGCGACCCCGACAGCATCGTCTATGCCGCAGGCCTCGACGCCGCGGTGGCCCGGACCGTGCGCGGCGCGGTGCACGATGTGGTCTTTTCGGACCTCGGCGTGTGGCAGCGGCAGCGTCCCGAAGCCCGCTTGGCGGTGCAGGTGTCAGAAGAGGACTCTTCCGCCTTCGTCTTCGTTTCGTCCTCGCTGCATGCCGACAGCCTGCGTTGGGACTTCGGCGACGGTTTTGAGCACATCTCCGCGGCGGCCGATTCGGTCGTGTATCATATATATAGTACCCCCGGCACCTACGAGGTGGCCCTTGTTGCCCTGCGCCATTGCATGGCCGACACGCTCGCTCTCACGGTCGAGGTGCCTGCCGACAGCGCCGGCCCGTCGCCCGTGGGTGTTGTGCCAGCCGAGGGGGGTGCGGCGCCGAGGGTCTATCCCAATCCCGTCAGCGGACGGTTGACCATCGACGGCCCCGATGTTGTCTCGGTGGAGGTCTACGACCCGTCGGGTCGCAGTGTGGCCCGTTTCGGCGGCACCAACCATCCCGACCTCGGCAGCCTTGCGGCCGGAGTCTACCTTCTGCGCATCCGTTTCGCCTACGGATCGGTTGTCAGGCAGGTGGAGATTTGTCGATGATAGGCGTTGTGTCCCAGCGGTTTAGTGTTTTTGCTTGAAGAAAAACTGCGGAATGTTTGCCGACGAATAAAAAAATATTTGTATCTTTGCACTTTCAAACGGAATAAAAAAAGACATACAATATGGCAAAAAAGATTCAAAAACTGGCGATGCTGCTCTCTCTGGCGGCGATGTTTATGTTCACCTCCTGCGGCAAGGAGGAGGCGGGCGAGTTTGCTCCTGGAATCGCCGACTCCGTGGTGACGGGCACCTGGCGTTTCCGCGACGTCAACGAGAACCATCCCAATATTACCATCCTGCCAAACCATACCTGCATCATCAAGGACTACACCTACATCTGGTCCATCAACGGCAGGAGTTTCCACGGTTTCTATAGATTTTGGGACAATACGATTGGGGAAAGCATCAAGTATTATGTCGACTTCGATATCAAGAACATCACAGATACGTCGATGACCATCAGCGGTCATCGCACGTGGAGCGACGGCAGCCGCACCGACTATTCCGGCGACCTCGTCAGAGGCCTCTGGTAGCGGTTGCCACAGAGGGGTCCTCTGTCCGGGGGCTCCGTCAGGATACAAAAAAAAGCACTGGACGTATCCAGTGCTTTTTTTGTATTTCGTACTCTCGGAAAGGGGCGTGCGTCGTTGCATGGTCTGCCCCGGAAGGCGTCTGTCTGGTTTTTGTGTTGATGCCGTGCCGGAGGCGTTTTGTTGCTGAGGGGTCAGTAGTAGAGGATGCGGCGGGTGACGTAGGTGGTGCTGGCGTCGCCGTCGCTCAGGCGGGAGGTCTCCATGCGTGCGGTCCAGTTGCCGTGGCCGTCGTATTTGTATTCGGTGTATGTGCGGGTTTCGATAAGATGTCCGTCGTTGTCGAAGTATTCTATAAGAATTGGGTCGCCATGCCGGTTGTGTTTTGTTTTTGAGGTGTGGATGTCCGGTTGAAGGGACCATTCGACGCGACGTGTGCATTCCAGTCCGTTCTCGTCGTAGGTGTAGGTCGACTTTATGTGGTAGCGACCGTTTTCGAAGTTGACGTATGTGGCTATCAGGTGGTTATGGCGGTCGAAGACTTCGCGTTGGCACGGCATGCCGTCTCTGTATTCTTCCCGGGTGCTGCTGTCGGCGGTGAACTGGTAGCGGAAGTAGGTGGTGTCTTTCTTTTGTCCGTCGTCGAGGGTCTGCACCAAGAGGTTGCCCACGCAGTCGTACCAGTTGCGGAAGCGGCAGGCAAGCGTGGTGTCGCCCTTTTCGTCGAGTGCAATGATGAGGGTGTCGGTGCCTTGATTGTCAGGAAAGTAGAAACTATGGTGGAGGGCGGTGGAATCGTTGTTTGCGTCGACCAGGCTCTCCGTCGTGTGGCCCTGTCGGTCGAAGTGGTGGATGTTGACAGTTTTGTTTTCGTATTGACGTGTTTTTCCGTTCATTACGATTGTGAACTTGCGTTTCCCAGTCTCTTCCATGCTGCGCACGGGTCCGTGGAGGCCGTAAATCTCGAGGTCGGTGATGATGGGCAGCCGGACGGGGTCGGCGAGGTAGTAGCCCATCTGGGAGGGGTCGGCGGGTGGGAAGGCGTCGCCCAGGGTGCCGGTGACCTCGACGCCGCGAGCTTTGCTGTAGCGCAGGCCCACGGGAATCCAGCAGGTGCTCGTGCGGCGGCCGTCGCAGCGGGCTGGATTCCATCGCGAAATGGTTCTCATCGCCGTGTCGATGGCCGTCTTCCAGTTGATCCACAGGTAAATGTTATTGTCCGCCAGGCTCACGTCGTGCACCTCGCCCTCCTCGTTGATGCAGAGGCTGACGGTCAGGCGTCCTTCCTCGCCCGAAGGGGGTGGGGGAAGGGTGCGCTGCAGGTGGGTGCGGAGGCTGTCGATGCCGCCGGGGTAGGTGGGCGGGAGCATGTAGACTACTGTGTGGCAGGCGTCGCTGAGCAGCGTGTCCATCGGGAACGAGCTGAGGAAAAGCGTCCCCTCGCACTCGTAGTCGTACTCGTGGTTGTATTCGGTCTGGCTGTGCGCCGCCAGCGGCAGCAGCAGGGCGGTGAGGATGACCGGGAGTATGTGCGTTGCTCTTTTCATGGTTATGTACTTTTCGGTGGTTTGTGTCCCTTTTGACGGTGCAAAGATACGAAAAAAAATGATATAGGGTGTGCAGGCATATAAAAAAAGAAAGAACACCGAAGAATCGATGCTCTTTTGTACCCCGGGAGGGACTCTGAGATGAATGCTTCGTTGTTTCTTATTGGTTGATATTGTTTGCTTTAAGTCTTTTCGAAACTATCTAAATATTGTCACTATGACCAATAAATCATCTAAAATATGACCAAATTATGACCAACCTATTCGCTCCATATTATTTCACATTTCCCAGCAGTTCCTTTGCCGTCATCTCCATCTTGTTGAAGGAGAACCACCGTTTGCCAAGGTCCTTCAATGATGCACCGATATGGTAGACGGTATTGTCTATGCAAAGGTATCGGTCGTGGACACAGTCGAACTGCTAAACCGAAATGATGACATCAAGATTATAGTACTCGCGTTTGCGCATCACCATTCGTCCACCTTCGGGTTGAAGTAGTTCCAAAATGGAACTAGTTGAGGTGCGTTCAAGTTCGCCGATTTCATAGATGTTTTTTAGATGTTTGGTGATGGCCTGGCGGCCAGTTTCAAATCGGGGTTGGGATTAACCACCGCAGGAGTCCGCTCTACAATTAGGTGATGCACCTCTTCGTCAAGGCGTTTCTTGTAATGTTCAGCCATCCCTTCTGGCACCAATATCATGGCCAATCGGTCGCATTCGTAGAATATCCCTTCACCTATCTCTTCCACAGCGCCCTCGAAGTCGGCAATAGTCAGCGACGTGCATCCTTCGAAGGCGATATCGTCGATGAGNGTTCACTGAATCGGGTATTACAATGCGTGTAATACTAAGTACATATTGGTAAAACCCATATGCATTTGCGAACCAATAGTATGGGGAAAGGTCAATTAGTGAATGTTTGCTAAAATGCTGTGGATAGAATAAATCAAGCCTGAAACGATATGTCCGTTTCAGACTTTATTTATGTAATGTCGTGGTGGTGATGCTTTACTTTTGTATTACCGTTTCATCCGATAAAACTTCTTTTTGTTATATTCTCCACAGCAATTTGAAATATTTGGCTTTAGGTCTTTCAAGGTCATCACCCCACATCAAATCATTGTCGTAAAGATTCTGTTCTTCCTCTTTTGTGACATCTTGCCATGTTATCGCACCATTCTTGATGACGGTTCGCTTTTTTATAATGTAGTTCCCTTCTTCCTCTTGAACGATAAAGCTGTATAGCTTGATCTGCGGAAGCAATTGGTCTATTTCTTCGGTAAGACTATCAAAGACTCTGTCCTTCTCCACTCCTGAGATTTGATTGAAAATCAACATTACAATGTGTTCTTTTACTATGAGTCGGACTTCATTAACGAGGTGGCATCTAACACAATCCTTGTTGGCCAACTTGTCGGCGAGAATCCAGAAGTCAGATTCTGTCTCAGCATATACATACATCTTGTACTGATACACTTCTTTCCATTCGCCGTTTTCGCGAATACCTTCATAAACCAATGCACCTTCCTGGGTAATCCACTTCAACAACTCCATCTGGGGAAATCTGTCGGTGACTCGGTTCAGGAAGGTTTCTACAGGCATATTCCTGTTTCTCGAAAGCGGTCCATCGTATAGGTACCAAGCCACACCCTCGTCATTAGCCAAGAACCCTGTGTGTTCGTCTCTCTCCTTGTCATGGATGGTGACGTCGTAGCCCCAATTATTCAGGCTCCATTCTTTTGTTATTTCGGTGGCAAATTCCACCAAATCCTTTAAATCTTCGGGCCTTCTCACATCAAGGCCATAATATACACTTGCTCCCATGTTTTTTATGTTAAAAAGAAAAGGATTACACTATTCATAATCGCTTGGTTTTAAAACGGAAAGTCATCGCACCCCGTGTCTTGCTTTTGTGCCTGCCTTTGGGACATCCGTTGCCTAAACTCCTCTTCCTCTTGTTCGTATAACCTGTTAGCTTCGGATGCGAGTCTCTTGAACTCTTCGTCAGAACTGAAGAGGATGGCCTCCGAGGTGAGCATTTTATGGGTTGACGTAGCGTACATCATGGGACTACCCATTAACTCAAGTCTTTCTGAGTTGGTGCGCAACCATTCTATATGGCCGTTGCGGACACGGGCATATTCCTCGATTTCACAATCAATCGTGCATTCCTTCGGGTATGAAGCCCGACCCGTTATTTGTTATTTTGTATCCTTTTTTCATTATCTTAATATTTCTCACATAGTTTTGAATCGAACGAATCATGCAACTTGCCGCCGATGTGCTTGATGTCTTTCAGTTGCATATCCTTCGTTATGCGACAATTGCCATATCTGGGATAGATGTCGACGAAGC
>OCVV011058633.1_pt1 | contig 15825 bp, 15 predicted proteins | sample 1539721 | NCBI WGS metagenome assembly OCVV01 (sample SAMN02144230, study PRJEB22623) | gut metagenome | biome: sheep rumen | host: Ovis aries | place: New Zealand
AACAGTGAGCCGCAGCCGAATGCGAAGTATTCGTGTGCGGCGAGCGTCGCGATAACGAGATAAAACTCGCACAGCGTGTTTTATCTCGTTCAGAATCAGATTAAAGCAGGTATAGTATTATGAATGAAAAACAAGAGAAAATATCAGTTGTTATACCGACATATAACCGCAGAGATTCTATTACAAATTGTCTGAGAAGTGTGCTGAATCAGTCTTATCAGAACCTCGAGGTAATCGTGGTTGACGATGGTTCTACCGACGGCACGGAAGAGATCTTCCGTGATTTTCCGGACAGCCGTGTCATTTATCATCGATACGAATCAAATCAGGGAGCAAATCATGCAAGAAACGTAGGAATCCGCATGGCGTCGGGAAATATTATTGCTTTTCAGGACAGTGACGATGAATGGATGCCGGAAAAGCTGGAAGAGGAATCTGAATATCTGATTGAGAACAAAAAGGATCTGGTTTTCTGCGGAATGAACCGCATTGAAAACGGAACGACGACTTACCATCCGCTCCGTGATTTTGATGAGACCGGGGATGCTGTGGATCAGCTGCTATATGGCAATCTGATCAGTACGCAGACGATCGTTGTACGGCGTGAGGTGGCATTGGATATCATGTTTGATGAAAACCTCAGGCGTTTCCAGGATTGGGATTTTGTAATTCATACGGCTGTTAAAGGCTACAAAATCGGTTATATCAAAAAACCGCTGGTAAACAGTGTGGTCATGGACGACAGCATTTCATCGAGGGTAACCAATACCGCCGGAGAGAAAATCTACGAGAAATATAAATCATGGTATGACAAATATCCGTTATCCAAAGCTCATCAGCTGCGCATGATGGCACATGCGTGCGCAGTTGATGGGGATTCTGAAAAGGCAGGGATTTTTCTCAGAGAAAGTCTTCATACAAAATTCAGTTTTTCCATTCTGGTCCGTATGATTGCAAATCACATGGGACTCTGGGGAAGATCGGGCAAAAAGTAGAACAGGGACTCAGGTCCCTGTAGAATGCGGTTTTTCTGGAATACATTTTACCGGTTCACTTCCGAAAATGGATCAGCTTCTTAATATCATCTTTATCGAGGCAGAATAGAATTCCAAGACATGCCGCCGCGCAGAGAATGACACAGAGAAAGATGGTCAATAAATTATTACTGCTCAGAAAGTGTCTGATTCCTGCACAGATTACCATGACAGCGGCAAACTCTGTGGCGGCAATGACCACATTCCGTCTGATTGAAATCTTAACCTTCTTCCGGGTGTAGAAGATACCAAGACAGAAAATAGAAATCTCTGACAATAATGTGGTGAACGCGGCAGCATTTTGTCCGAAGGCAGGAATGAGGACGAAGTTGAGAACAATATTAATGAGTGCGGAAAACATAGTTGCAAATAGTACCTGTGTCTCCATTCCGAACGAAATCATGATTACATTAATGAAGAAAGACGCCATGGTCGCAAATATGATGGAGATGCTCAGAATCTGAAGAGATGTGAAAGCCATCTCATATTCAACACCAGAAAACAGAACGATAATATTCCTGGACAGACTGAAGAGTCCTGCACTTATAGGGAAGGAAAAAATAATCAGACTGCCTATGATCTGGCTGAGGTGACGATTCAGCGTCTGCGGTTTTACACTGTCTCTCTCATGAGATATTCTCGGAACGGCGACCGTAAGAGATGCGTTCAGCATCTGTTTCAGCATGGTGTAAAACTTCGAGGACACGGTATAAAGACCTACCTCTGATTCATTCTTCAGAAGACCGAGAATGGTAATATCCGAGTTCACATAAATGGTCGTGGCAATCGCGGAGCCGAAGAGCATAAAAATCGGCTTCATATTACGATGAAGATCCATATGAAGAGTCAGACGCGGATGCAGATCATAGTGCTTGCGAATGTAGGTGACATTCATGATATTCGCCAGTATTGTTCCAATGGAGCAGGTAACCGCATAAAGCAGATAATCGCTTTTGCTGTGTACAAGCAGAAGCATCAGAACTACTGCAATTCCCTGACATATAATGTAACGGATAGTGATAAATTCATAATCTTCGAATATGGAATTGATCCAGTCTGTACCAATGGTATTAAAGAGTACCGTAGAAGCCTGAATTAACAGCAGAAGGGTGTAACCGTCCAGCCTTTTCCAGAAGCAGATCAGCAGAAAAAGAACAATATATGCCACGATCATGGAACAGATATTTATAGAAAAGATCTGATTGCAGAACTTCTGAAGTTCCTTCCTGTCATCTTTTATTCTTGAACCCTCGCGAATGGAATAGTTGGTTATGCCGAGGGCAGCGATCATAAGAATGTAGCTTACGATAGAATTACTGAAATTAACTTTTCCATAATAATACTTCCCCAGTACGCGGGATATATAGGGGAAAGTAATAATCGGATATATAATTGTGCAGATCTGTTTGATCGTGTTGAGAACAGCGTTTTTTCGAAGAGATGACTGGCTACTCATATTATCTGAGAATTGATTCGCTCTCATGCATCATCTATGCAGGATTTATGAATGAGGCGGAATCGCTTCCTTGTCCTTTCTCATTAATGACAGAAGTAAATTGCAGGATTTTTCCATTTCACGTGATTTAAAAAGAAATCTCTGATAACCGGTCTTCAGGGATTGTCTGGTTGATACATCCTCAAAATGGAGTACCTGAAGTTCCGGATCATAAACGACTTTTAAATGATCCCGCTGACATTCATACCCCAGGATCTGTTCTTCGAAGTACATAAAGGTATCCGGGTAAAAGCAATAGGGACGTTTCCGGATAAAATCGCGTGAGAAAATATAACATGCGCCAAAAAGAACAACATCCTCCCGGTATTTCTGCCAGAGCGTCTTCAGCTGTTCCTGATGCTCACGCTCGGCCTTCTTCTGTATTTCATCCTCTGCCGAGTATTTTCCGAGAATTCTTCTCGCAAGATTCGAAAGAGCGTGAACAAACGAATAGACCGGTTTAATATTAATGAAAAAATACCGCAGAGACTCCTCCAGATACATAAATCCGGGGTGTTCCATAATTTCATGGTAATATTGTGCTTTCAGGGTCAATTCTTCTTCGGATATTACGGAAAGACTGAAGGGATTTTGATGGACCTTACGTGATGTCGAATAGGTATCCGGTCCGAGAACAGAGAAAGGAGTATCCTGATATTTTTCTGCGATTTTCTGAAGAAAATCTGACTGCTCAATGATGACATCATTGTTCATCACAATCACAAAATCGAGATCGTAGTGCTGAATCAGAAAATCATAGCCTGCGTTGTTTCCCCTGGCAAATCCCAGATTCTCATGATTCAGAAGCACCTCTACCTGTGATTCATTTGAGAAATGCTCCTGCAAACGCTTCCCGCTTCCGTTGGGAGATGCATTATCTACAACAGCAATGTGAAGATTGTCTGAAGAAAACAGCTTAAGTATGGATGACACACATCTGACGGTCATCTCATAAGCCCTGTAATGCAGAATTACAAATCCAAAATTCATATGTCGATATCCCACTGTTTATCAAAATGACACTTGCAGACTCAGCCATAATGCTTTTGCATTGCGGTTCCCGCCTGATGAAAAGGAGAACAATCGGCTTTGTACATGTTGAGGCGCCCCGCCTGCGGGGCATGAGGGTTTACTGTGCCTGCAGAAAAAAGCTCGCAAATATGATTTTCACATTACCATAAATCCCATGATTGTCAAGTTCAGAATCTGTACTGATATTAGGAAGAATCTATACTGATATAGGAAGAAAAACCGCTGATGCGTGACGGTCAGGCTGCGGAATCCTTATACATAAAGTTGCGGAATCCGGGCGGAATCGGCGGAATCCTTATACATAAAGGTCTTGACGTGCCGTGTCGGAATGCTTATAATAAAACAGATGTTCTCTGGAAAGAGGTATATGACTGCACGGATCTGACCTTTATGATTGACGGATCCGGAAGTAAAAAAGATTTGTCTCGCCGCATGAATTAGAGCGGCATGTTGAGGAAAGCAAGGAGGAAGATAATTATGAGTAAGATGACATGGCAGCCGAAGAAGGTTGATAAAAGAGTTCACGGATTCCGCGCAAGAATGGCTACAAAGGGCGGAAGAAAAGTTTTAGCTGCAAGACGTGCAAAAGGCAGAAAAGTATTAGCATAAGCATAGATTGAAGCAGACCGGAGACCGCAGTTTATTCTGTGGTCTTTTCTTATGAAAGAATACTTTTGAAAAGGAATACACATGAAGTTTTCAGAAAGTCTGAAGAAAAACACGGATTTTCAGAAGGTTTACAGACAGGGAACATCAGCAGCAAATAAATATCTTGTCATGTACATCCTGGAAAATCAACTGGAAAAAAACAGAATCGGTATTTCTGTCAGCAAGAAGGTCGGCAACAGTGTGGTTCGTCACCATCTGTGCAGACTGGTCAGAGAGGCTTACAGATTAAAAGAGGAAAGTTTTTCCAAGGGCTTTGATGTGGTTGTCATCTGCAGAGTCGGATCGAAGAACTGCACCCAGAAGGAGATCGCGGACGCGCTCTATCATCTGGGCAGAAGACATCACATACTGGAGGATAAAGAATGAATCAGAAAATGAAACCCAGGTATGTCATGATACAGGGGATTCGTCTTTATCAGAAATATCTGTCACCATTAAAGGGAGGAATCCGCTGTCCATATATTCCATCCTGCTCCCAGTACGCCGTACAGGCGATTGAGAAATATGGTGCAGTCAAAGGCGGCTTGCTGGCGTCCTGGAGAATCCTGAGATGCAATCCGTTCTCACACGGCGGGATTGATCCGGTACCGTGAGCCAGAAAGAAAATTCCGGGAGGAAGATAATTTGGAACTTTTATTAAGCAAGTCCAGCATGCCCTTGATCAAATACATTGCGCAGCTGCTCGGATGGCTGATGAATGGAATTTATTTTGTACTTTACAAAATTGGTATTCCGAATATCGGTCTTTGTATCATATTCTTCACCATTATCATCTACTTATTCCTGACGCCAGTACAGATCAAGCAGCAGAAGAGCTCCAAGGTCATGAACGCAATTCAGCCGGAACTTCAGAAACTGCAGAAGAAATATCAGGGAAAGAAGGATGCAGCTTCTCAGCAGAAGATGCAGGAGGAGACGATGGCACTGTACTCGAAGTACGGAGTGTCGCCTACCGGAAGCTGTCTGCCTCTGCTGATTCAGATGCCGATCCTATTCGGCCTGTATCAGGTAATTCTGTACATTCCCGGATATGTATCCAGGGTTGCGAATATTTTCAACAGCCTTGCCGTCAAAATTTCAAGCGTTGACGGATATCAGAAGATTATCACCGATTTTGTGGCAAACAACAAAATTCGTGTGAACGGAAAAGGTGATTACACCGTAAATCGGATCATCGACATGATGTATGTGATGAAGCCGTCACAGTGGGTTAAGCTTGAGGGCATCAAGCAGTTTGCATCCTTTAAGGATCAAATGGGCAGTGTTGCCGCGCAGTCCGCAAGAATCAACAACTTCCTGGGAATCAACATTTCCGAGACTCCTTGGGATGCCATCAAATCAGGTTTCAGCAACATTGCCGGAGGAACGGCGACAGCCGCTATTATCGGCGCACTGATTGCGGGTATCCTGGTTCCGGTACTTGCATGGTTTACACAGTGGCTGAACATGAAGCTGATGCCGCAGCAGAGCACAGACAGTGACAACGCTATGGCACGGCAGATGAACAGCATGAACATGATCATGCCGATTTTTTCGGCAGTTATCTGCGTTACCTTCAGCATGGGTATCGGTATCTACTGGATTGCAGGTGCAGTGATCCGTGCCATACAGCAGGTAATCATCAACCGGAGCATAGGCGCAGTTGATGTCGAAGAGATGATCGAGAAGCAGGCTGTCAAGGCAGAAAAGAAAAAAGAAAAGAGCAAGGATTACGTCAGCAACGTAACACAGAACGCCCGTACAAATGTGAAGCATATTCAGAATTCACGATCGAACGGAAAAGATATTGATTCCTCTCAGTTTTACAAGGATACGAAGAATCTGAACCCGGACAGCATCACTGCGAAGGCAAACTGGGTAAAGAGCTTTGATGAGAAAAAAAACAGCGGAAGGAATAGTGAAAGGAAATAACGGGAGGCATGAACATGGATTTTATGGAAGTATCTGCGAAAACCGTGGATGACGCCATTACAAAAGCATGTATCGAGCTTGGACTCTCCAGTGATCAGCTGGATATCCAGGTGATCAGTGAAGGCAGTTCAGGCTTCCTTGGAATCGGCAGTAAACCGGCAGTGATTCAGGTCCGCCGGAAAGAGGAAAAGGAAGCAGGAAAGAAATCCGGAAAGGTTCCGGAAAATCATGGATCAGAGACAAAAGCAGAACCTGTGAGAAGTGCGGATTCCGCAGCACAGGCAGAACCTGCGAAAAACGGGGAAAAACCGGTTCTTGCAGAAAAGACCTCCGATCAGCGGATGACGTCCGGAGAGAAATCCGGGAAAAGCGGAGAGGAGAGGAACGCAGCGCAGCCGGCGGAGTCTTCTGACACAGGAAAAGCAGAGAAGGAGCCGGGACATGAGAAGCCGGCAGAGACAAAGACTCCGGATAAGAAGGAAGTACCGGTAGAGAGAACGGCGGAAGAAATTGTTACGATGAAAGCTTCCGCATCCAAATTCCTGGACGGTATCTTCAAGGCAATGGAGCTTCCTGTCAATATCACAATTGAGTACAACCAGGAAGAGGGAAGCCTCGACATCGATTTTGAGGGCGATGACATGGGTATTCTGATCGGTAAGAGAGGACAGACGCTCGATTCTCTTCAGTATCTGGTATCTCTTGTCGTGAACAAGGACCAGAAAAACTATGTCCGCGTAAAGCTTGATACCGAGGATTATCGCAGACGCCGCAAGGAAACCCTGGAGAATCTGGCGAACAATATCGCAAATAAGGTCCGCAGAAGTCATCACGCGGTTTCTCTGGAAGCAATGAATCCTTATGAGAGAAGAATCATTCATTCCGCACTGCAGAACAACAAATATGTGGAAACGCACAGTGAGGGAAATGAACCGTACCGTCATGTCGTTGTAACTCCGAAAAAGGGCGGTTACCGGGACTGATTTTTTCCTGCTCTGAATCAGAGAGAAAACGGTCATGACCCGCAGGCGGATCACTACAGAATGTATATGTCGCCCGCATCGGAAGAACATATCGACATGCCGGATAGATCCGGAGAATGCCGCTATATGTTTTTTCGATGCGGGTTTTTTATTTACGCGAACAGTGAGCCGCAGTCGAATGCGAAGTATTCGTGTGCGGCGAGCGTCGCGATAGCGAGATAAAACTCGCGCAGCGTGTTTTATCTCGTTGGAAGAGAATGATATTCTTGTGAACCCGGATTATGTTGATAACTTACGTTCAATGTTGATAAAAAGCAATTTATCGGTATGATTGTGTGAGCGTTTACGAAAAATCTGGCGGCATGATAGAAAGGTGAAATCGGATATGGCTGAAAACTTTGAAGATACAATCGCAGCAATTTCAACTGCAATGGCGCCCTCTGGAATCGGCATTGTGAGGATCAGCGGCAAAAATGCCTTTGTGATTGCTGATCGTGTCTATTCAGGAAAAAAAGGGAAAAGGCTGTCTGATCAGAAGCAATATACGATTCATTACGGTTACATATCCGATAACGGAAAAAAAATAGACGAGGTTCTGGTACTGGTGATGCGCGAGCCGCATTCCTACACAGGTGAGAATACGGTAGAAATTGACTGTCACGGAGGAGTGCTGGCGACCCGGAGAGTTCTTGAGGCGGTAATTCATGCCGGAGCGCGGCCGGCTGATCCTGGCGAATTCACAAAGAGGGCCTTTTTGAATGGCCGTATGGATCTGTCACAGGCAGAGGCTGTTATGGACATCATCTCGGCAAAAAATGATTATGCTCTGAGAAGCGCGCAGCAGCAGCTGTCGGGATCAATTTCGGAAAAAATAGAGACGGTTCGCCAGAAGCTCTTATATGAGACCGCGCATATCGAGGCAGCACTGGATGATCCGGAGCACATCAGCCTGGAGGGGTATGGACCGGAACTTCGCAGGATTGTGGAAGAGCAGAGGACGGAAATCCGGAAGCTTTTGCTGTCCGCCGACTCAGGAAAGCTGATTCAGGAGGGAATCAAGACCGTGATCCTGGGAAAGCCGAACGCGGGAAAATCCTCTCTGCTGAATCTTCTGCTGGGGGAAGAGAGAGCAATTGTCACCGATATCGCCGGCACAACCAGAGATGTTCTGGAGGAACAGATCAATGTCCGTGGAATTACCCTGCGTATACTGGACACCGCGGGAATCCGGAACGCCTCGGATAAGATCGAGCAGATCGGTGTCAATCGCGCAATTGATCAGGCCAGGGACGCGGATCTGATCCTGTATGTCGTAGACCGGTCGGTTCCTCTGGATCAGAATGATTACGAGATCATGAAATTGATCCAAAACAAGAGGACTATCATTGTCCTGAACAAGAGTGATCTGGATTCCGAGGTCACCGAAGATATGCTGAAGGAGGAGCTCGCGAATCATTCGGAACTTACTCCAACTGCGGCTCATCCGGGACTTACTTCAGGCGTGGAACATTCCGGCGGTCAGCATGAGACGATGACTGACTCTGCCGGATTGCATGAGCATGTGAGTAACTCTGCCGGCATATCCGACACTGTGATTCTGAATCTTTCGGCGAAGGAAAAAGAGGGGCTGGAAGGTCTGGAAAAACAGATTGAAAAAATGTTCTTCAATGGTAAGATAGAATTCAACGATCAGATCTATGTCACAAATGCCCGCCATAAAAAAGCACTCGAGGATGCGGAAAACTCCCTTGATTACGTGATCAAGAGTATTGATGATCAGATGCCGGAGGATTTCTGGTCCATCGACCTGATGGGAGCAATAGACGCACTTGGCCGGATCACCGGGGAGTCACTGGGAGAAGATCTGGTCAATGAAATCTTTGCAAAATTCTGCATGGGAAAATAGATGAAGGATCTTGTCGATGAAATCTCGGCGATATTCTAATCCTGCATGGGAAGATAGATAAAAGATCTTGTCAGTGAAATCTCTGCGAAATTTTAATCCTGCATGGGAAAATAGATGAAAGATCTTGTCGATGAAATCTCCGCGAAATATTGCTTAGAAAATAACGGAAGAGAGAAATGCGACTTTAGCGATAAAATGATAATAATACGATCAATATAATATATTATTAAAATGAAAAAATATATATAATATATATCATCATAACTCACTGTAGCCGTATCCGAATTTTCATTTTAATTTTAAATCCCATGCGATACATCATGCCACATGCCGTAAAAGCTTAAATGGTTTATGTTGATAACTGAGGAAATTTGTTGATAACTGATGAAAATCAGACGAAGGAAGACATCATGCCTGTGATTGAAAAGTATTACGATGTAGTAGTTGTAGGTGCCGGTCATGCCGGATGCGAGGCTTCCCTTGCATGTGCAAGACTTGGCCTTGAAACGATTGTTTTTACCGTCAGCGCGGATAATATTGCAATGATGCCGTGCAATCCGAATATCGGCGGAACCTCCAAGGGTCATCTTGTGAGAGAGATTGACGCCTTGGGCGGCGAAATGGGAAAAAATATTGACCGTACATTTATTCAGTCCAAAATGCTGAATAAATCAAAAGGACCTGCCGTTCATTCCCTCAGAGCACAGGCGGATAAGAGTGAGTACAGCAGAAGCATGAGACGTGTGCTGGAAAATCAGGATCATCTGACCATCAAACAGGCAGAGGTGTCTGATCTGATCGTCGAGAATGGTGTCTGTAAAGGAGTCCGAACCTTTTCCGGCGGCATTTATCACAGCAAGGCAGTGGTACTTTGTACCGGAGTGTATCTCAATGCACGGTGTCTGTACGGGGATACCGTCAATTATACAGGACCAAATGGATTGCAGTCTGCCACACATCTCACCGATTCACTGAAGGCAAATGGAATTGAGATGTTCCGTTTCAAGACTGGAACACCTGCGCGCATCGACAAACGTACCATTGATTTCACAAAGATGGAGGAACAGAAGGGCGATGATCCCGTCATTCCATTCTCATTCTCAACAGATCCTGCTTCAGTTCAGATCGAGCAGGAATCCTGCTGGCTGACGCACACAAATGAGAAGACGCATGAAATAATAAGAGCAAATCTGGACCGATCTCCACTGTATTCAGGCAAGATTCACGCGACCGGGCCAAGATACTGTCCGTCCATTGAGGATAAGGTGGTAAAATTCGCAGACAAGAACAGTCACCAGGTTTTTATCGAGCCGGAAGGAAAATATACAAACGAAATGTATGTGGACGGCATGTCAAGCTCGATGCCTGAAGATGTGCAGGATGCGATGTATCGTACAGTTCCCGGTCTGGAGCATGCGAAAATTGTCCGGAATGCTTACGCCATAGAGTATGACTGCATCAACCCGGTTCAGCTGAAGCCTACGTTTGAATTCAAGAAAATACACGGACTTTTTTCCGGCGGACAGTTTAACGGAAGCTCCGGTTATGAAGAGGCGGCAGCACAGGGACTTTATGCGGGTATCAATGCGGCCATGGAGGTAAAAGAACAGGAACCTCTGATTCTCGATCGTTCGGATGCTTATATCGGAGTTCTCGTAGACGATCTATGTACCAAGCAGACATTTGAGCCTTATCGGATGATGACGAGTCGGGCTGAATACAGACTGCTGCTTCGCCAGGATAATGCTGATCTCCGGCTGAGAAAATACGGACATCAAGTTGGTCTGATCAGTGATGAGGAATATGAAAAGACACAGAAGAAACAGAAAGAAATTGAAGACGAGATAAAACGAGTCACAAATACTTATGTCGGACAGACAGAAGAGGTACAAAACTTCCTGAGAAGTAATCATTCAACAGAGCTGAAAAGCGGCAGTTCCATAGCGGAGCTCATCCGGCGTCCGGAGCTGAATTACAAAATACTTGCTGAAATTGATCATGACCGTCCGGTCTTGCCGGAGGATGTTGGTGAACAGGTTAATATCAACATCAAGTATGAAGGTTATATCAAGAGACAGATGAAGCAGGTGGAACAGTTCAGAAAGAAAGAATCGTGGAAAATTCCGGATGATATCGATTATGAAGCCGTATCGAGTCTCAGAATAGAAGCACGACAGAAATTGGAAAAATACCGTCCCATCAGCATCGGGCAGGCATCCCGGATTTCCGGAGTTTCTCCTTCCGATATATCCGTACTCATGGTATATCTGGAAAGCAGGCGGCAGCAGAAAGACTGAGAAAATGCGGCAGCCGCGGAAAATCTGATAACCATAAAGCAGAAGCAAAAAAATATAGAAATAAAGAAGTAGGGAAATACAGTAGACAAACTAAGAATGAGTTCCACTTACAGGTGTAAATGAAATGAATGAAGCAAATGATTTATATGAACATAAACACTCTGCAGATCGATTCAGAGACGAATTAGCAGAGATTCATCTCTCCCTGACGGACGAACAGGTCAAAAAGTTTATGCTTACATATGAGATGCTTGTTGAAATGAACAAGGTAATGAACCTTACAGCAATCACAGATTTCGACGACGTGATTACAAAGCATTTCATCGACAGTCTCTCTCTTGTCCGGATCAAAAAGATCAGAGATGAACTAGTCGTCGGTAAAGATTTAAAGGTAATTGATATGGGGACGGGTGCCGGATTTCCGGGAATACCTCTTGCAATCGCTTTTCCAAATGTGAAGTTTGTACTGGTCGATGCACTCCTGAAGAGAGTAAAGTATCTGACCGCTTTGATTGAAAAAATAAATCTGTCAAACGTAACCGTCCTGCAGAAAAGAGCTGAGGATATCGGACGAGACCCGATGCACAGAGAACAGTATGACATTGCAGTATCCAGAGCAGTTGCAAACCTTTCTCCTCTTTGTGAATACTGCTTGCCGCTTGTAAAGGTAAACGGCGACTTCATCGCATACAAGTCAAATAAAGCGGAAGAAGAAATCGCAACATCCAGAAGAGCAATAACTACACTCGGAGGTAAGATAGCCGGGACAGAAACGTTCCTTATGAATAACCCGTCAGACAACGAAAAAATAGAACGGACTCTCATTGACATTAAAAAAGTCAAAAAGATACCCGCAGCATATCCTCGAAAGGCAGGAACACCCACAAAAAAACCTTTATAGGATATCAAAGATTAAGAGCCCGATATAAACTCTTACAGACTGCAATATTAGAGATAATACAAGCTCTGATCAAACAAATGCATAGCACAATCATAAACGTATCATAATAATAAATGTTCCACGTGAAACATCATGAAGGAATTTATGTCTAAGACGTAAATCAATTGCCCTTGACATAAAAGATCAAGATGAATCACGTGGAATTTTTTACTCATAATTTATATAGCACGACAAGGATAAAATCTGAATCATTATTTCGACATTTGGATATTTGATAGAAAGCAAATGTTTCATCAGAAATATAATCATGAAATTAAGATAATGTTTCACGTGAAACATTAATGAGATATTTGTCTGTAGCCGAAATTCAGTAGACGCCCATACGATAATCGTGCCACATACTGTATAAGTTACGGATAGCTCCGTGCTTCGCACTCCGGCAATCCTACAGGTATTCGGATTTCACGCGTTCGCGCTTCATCCTCATACCTGTTGCCTTCGAAAATGCATACAGTAAAAAAGAGAACAATGCATATATCAGCGAAGTTCCATGTAAAACACGATGAGAATATACCACAGCAATCGTATTCTCGCTCTGAATCGAAATTAAGAAATACAGGGAAATGTTTCACGTGAAACATTAGAATTATTTAGAACGTGTTGAAGATAGTACAATTTGAAAATAAACAGATGTTTCACGTGAAACATCTACCGATTATTTTTGAAAAATGGTATAATCAGAATGTTGTTTCTTTGTTAAAGCGTTAAACGGACACAACAATATTTTTGATTGAAAGGAAGAATAAATCACTTGAGCAGAGTAATCGCTATTGCAAATCAGAAAGGTGGTGTCGGGAAGTCCACCACCGCTATTAATCTCTCTGCGTCTCTTGCCGAACTTGGCAGAAAAGTGCTTTTAATCGACATGGATCCGCAGGGGAATACTACCAGCGGAGTCGGAATCGACAAGCAGGAAATTGAAAATACAGTCTATGATCTCCTGCTCGGAGAATGCTCGCTCGAAGACTGTATAATTAAGCTGAAGTATAAGAAAAATGATGAAATCAAGAAATATTTTCTTCTGCCTTCGAATGTAGATCTGGCGGGCGCAGATATTGAATTGATTGAGACAGAAAATAAGGAGTATCTTCTCAGAGATAAAATCGCACCAGAACGGGAAAATTATGATTTTATCATTATTGACTGTCCGCCTTCTCTGAATCTGCTGACGGTCAATGCGCTTACTACTGCCGACAGCGTTCTTATACCGATTCAGTGTGAGTATTATGCGCTGGAGGGACTGGCACAGCTTTTATATACGATCAATCTGGTACAGGAGAGATTAAATGATAAGTTGACGATCGAAGGCGTTGTATTTACAATGTATGACTCAAGAACAAAGCTTTCCGGTCAGGTAATTGATGATGTAAAAGAAAACCTGGATGCTCACATATTTAAGAGCATCATACCCAGGAATGTACGTCTGGCGGAGGCACCAAGTTACGGTCTTCCGATTAATATTTATGCCAGAAAATCAGAAGGAGCAAAAGCCTACCGTAAGCTTGCAAAAGAATTGGTTAAGAAGGGAAAAGTTGAGTAATGGGATCAAGAGGTTTAAATAAGAAAAGAGGATTAGAGTCTCTGATTCCTCACAAAATTGACAATGAGGAAGAACAGGAAAAAGAGGCAGGGCCGCGTAACCATAAAAGTATATCAAAATCACCATCGTCAGACAGTACTGAAAATGCTGGAAATGACATCGTTGAAAATGACAGAAGCAATGATGACACAGACAATATCACAAACGTTTCGACGGAATCCATGTCTGGCAGAACATCGTTAAAGGCAGGAAATTTATCCGATAGCGTTCCGGATAATACCAGACATTCCTCAGATCTATCCGCAGCATCAAAAAATATTTCCGAAGAAGCTGCAGAAAACCGTGTGATTACGGTACCGCTGACCGAGGTTGTTCCCAATCAGGATCAGCCACGTAAGGAATTCAAGGAAGAGGCAATCCACGAGCTGGCCGATTCCATACGGCAGTATGGAGTTTTGCAGCCGCTTCTTGTTCAGAAGAAGGACAAGTATTACGTCATCGTTGCGGGAGAAAGAAGATGGCGAGCGGCAAAGGAAGCAGGATTGAAGGAAGTTCCTGTAATATTGAAAAACTTTGATGATCAGGAGCAGATGGAGATCTCTCTGATTGAAAATATTCAGCGAGAAGATCTGAATGCAATCGAAGAAGCAGAAGCTTATCGAAGACTCATCGACGAATTCCATCTGACACAGGATGAAGTGGCGGTAAAAGTAGGAAAAAGCAGATCAACAGTCACAAATGCTCTGCGACTTCTGAAGCTTGCAAAACCTGTGAGATATCTTTTGCTGAATGGGGACATCACCATGGGACACGCAAGAGCACTCCTCGCAATTGAGAATGAAGAAGCGCAGATCAATGCGTCTCATCAGGTGATTCAGAAAAAATTGAGTGTGCGTGAAACGGAAAAACTTGTGAAGAATATTTTGAACCCGAGAAAACAGCGCACAAAGCCGGAGATGGATGAGCAGACAGCACTTGCATATAAATCCATCGAGGAAAATCTCCAGAAACTGGTGGGAAGTAAAGTACAGATTAAGCCACAGGGAGACAGAGGGAAAATCGAAATTGAATATTATTCGCAGGAAGAACTGGAAAGAATCATTGATATGATCGGCTGAACGAGGGCGCAGGAAGGAAGTATAAATAATGAAAACTCTATTCGGGAGCACAGCAGCCGGAATCATAATTATTATTCTTGCAGTAGCTGTGGTGCTGCTCGCGGTTACACTGGCACAGACAAACAGGAGACTCAACCATCTGTCAAGAAAGTACCGGATTTTCATGAAGGGAAATGATGGAAAATCGGTAGAAAAAGCGATGGCATCAAAGATAAAGGCGCTCGACAAGCTGGACAGCAGACAGGCGGAGAATGCATCGTCGCTGAAACACCTGCAAAAAATATACGATAAATCGCTGACAAAATACGGAATTGTGAAGTATGACGCATTCGAGGATGTAGGGGGTAAGATGAGCTTTGCGCTTGCAATGCTCGATTCGGAGAACAGCGGATTTGTACTGAACGCCATCCACAGCCGGGATAATTGCTATCTCTATATCAAGGAAATCGTAAAAGGAGAATCGTATATCATGCTGAGTGATGAGGAAGTAGAGGCACTGCGGACCGCATATCATTATGGAGAGGAAAACATTCAGTAGACGCCCATATGATAAATCGTGCCACAAACTGTATAAGCTACGGATTGCTCCGTGCTTCGCACTCTCGCAATCCTGCAGATATTCGCATACAGTCTCTTACACACGCTTCGCGTGCGACGATCCTGTCTGCGTTTTCGAAGAGCTTATACGGTAAACCTCATACGATAAGTCGTGCCACATACTGTATAAAGCCAGCTGCTCCGTTGCTTCGCAACTCTCGCAGCTGCCACATGTATTCGCATTCTCGCGGCGTTTCACACCGCTCCATGCTCATACATGTTAGCGTCGTTCAAGCATGCAGTTTTCTGTGCATGCTTCGCATGCCCAAAAACTGCCCGCTT
>OCVV012871016.1_pt1 | contig 15825 bp, 18 predicted proteins | sample 1539721 | NCBI WGS metagenome assembly OCVV01 (sample SAMN02144230, study PRJEB22623) | gut metagenome | biome: sheep rumen | host: Ovis aries | place: New Zealand
TAATGCTTTGAACTGTCTTTTCTCAAGACTTGGAATCAATCTGACAAATTACGTGAAGCGTGAGAACGTCAAACGTGTATATGGAGGACACGAAAGGAGTATGTAATGTTTAAAGTGATTGGAATTATATTTATTATTGGTTTTTGCACATTTTCAATATTTAAAGCCGGGTCTGATAGCGATGACAGGATGGGAATGGGGTGATATTTATGCTTACAAATTTGAGTAGACCTGAAGAGCTTCGTATTAAGGATGATATTCATGAGATTGCGAAATCGTTGGCGACTATTTCGTCAACATTAACGGATTTCGGTATAACTGAAATAACCGAAAAGAAAGAAAGCACCGTCAAAGATAGCGATTCATTCTTCGGCAAAATTCATATGTCTAAAGAGCATGTTGCTGCGTGGGAGAGAGAATTCGATACCACCTGTCTTGCTTTGTTAAGTCTTATGGAGGAATGTGCGGAACTGCAGCAGGCCGCCTCTAAGTATTATAGACATTATAGAACTTCAACTCATGCGAGTTGTGTTTCTGAGAAAAAGGCAATGATCGAGGAGATGGCACACGTTCTAATCGATATCCGTGCGATCTGTAATGACTTGGATATCTCACCAGAAGAAATCCAGCAGGAGATCTACAAGAAGTATCCGGATGGGTATAATCTGACCGCAATATATGCAGAGAACGAGCTGCAATTTTACGTGGAAAAGGAAGAGTGATCAGAATGACTTTCTTACTTGCTATATTGTTTGTAACGACCTTCGTCTTCACATGCGTCTGCTTCCATTTATCTTCTGAACTTCATGATGCTAACGTACGCATTGAACTTTTGGAAATCAAGGCCAATTATTGTGAACAATCCGAGAAAACACTCCGGAAAAGCGTCGACCTTCAGACGAAATGTATACGAGATCTGAATGATATTATGAAGAAATCGGTAGAAAACAAAGAACCAACGGAGCCTGATACGAAAGCGCTTTTGGCTGGATGGGTTATAGAAGAACCGGAGTCGTCAAGTGAACAGCCACGACAGATTGATGCGTTTAGAATGCAGAATCTTATAAATAGTCTGAATTATAGAAACATAACGCCATTATATCCGTGGCAGCAATTCAAATTAGATAAGGTTCTTTGGCCTTATGGAATCAGAGAGGAGAGAATGAATGAAAAGATTTTTAGCTGAGTTATTCGTATTGCTTTTATTTATTGCACTTATTGTCGCTGGAGTTGCTATTGTTTGTGCTATTGCTAAATCTGATCTTCCGTTCTGGGTGAAACTCTGGCTACTGAGGGGGGTAAGAGATGAATAAGGACATTCAAGATGTATTGATCACTGAAATACGGGGGGTGCTTTTAAGAAAGTATCCTGACTATGTATTTAAGGAGATTTTTGAAGATACGGATATTCACTTTTTAGGCGAAAGTTATATAAGAATAAAATTCTGGGATTTGGTGAATCAGAGAAATTTATTTGTTGGGATTGCTGTTTCAACAGAGGAGATCATCAATCTTAAAGTTTCTTTAGTCGAAATACTAATCCACAGAATTGACAGCGAGCTTAAGAAGTTTAAGGAGGGTAAGTCGTGACCGTTTTGTTATTTTTGTTGACTTGTGTTTTAACTATTTGCGTTGTGATTCTGTTTCTAATAGTTAGAGATCAGGAGCACGCCATTAATGAACTGGGGTCCCTACTAAAAGATGTAAACGAATCGATTAGCACAAGTACAACAATTGTTAGAAACCACACTGATATTCTAAGTGAATTAAGAGAGGACATAAAGATTCTTAACAACGAGGTGTTCTAATGCCAGAGTATCAAAACATTAACGAAGAAGCGGATTTTCACAAGTATTGTCCACTTTGTAAGAACCATAAAAAGAAGGATTCGGAAGAACCTTGTCATACTTGTCTACGATTTCCGGTGAGACAATTTTCGAAAAAGCCTCTGAAATTTGTAGAAAAAGAGTGAAAAATCCCAATTTTTGTCCCAATTTCCCAATTATCCCACCTATTTATATTATCGCGTGAAAAAAGTTAAAAATTTAAAAAAGAAATAAAAGGGGTGGGATAGCTGGGATTTCTGGGATAGCTGGGATATTTTAACAAAATTAAGGAAGGAGGCAAAAGATGAACGTTGACTAAGAAAAAAAGCAGTTTTGTCGAAATTCATCATCGATATTTGAAGAATGGATCGGTCGAGGTTTATCCGAAATTCATTAACTACACAACTGACAAACGTATCTTAATTCACAACCATGATATTTTGGCTTTCTATGATGAAGAAAGCGGTTTGTGGATTAAAGGAGATGACGCCGTAATTAGTTATATTGACGACAAGATGAGCGAGTATGTTAAGACAATTCTCAAGGATGAATCTAGACCGATTCATATTTTATGGATGTGGGATTGCGACAGTGGATCAATTGACAAATGGAGAAAGTATTGTGGTAAGCAAGCAAGAGACAACTACGACCCTAACGTAAAAGCTCTGGATGACAAACTTATATTTTCTAATCAAGAGACTACATTAGAAGATTACGTAACTAAAAAGTTACCATATCCGTTAGTCAATTGTGATATTCCAGCTTACAATAAACTCATGTCTACTTGGTACGGTGATGGAGAAGAACGACAAAAACTAGAGTGGTCTATCGGTGCTGTAATAACAGGAGACGCAAAACATATTCAGAAGTTCATCGTTCTATACGGCGATAAAGGCAGCGGTAAATCGTCTTTCTTTAAAATCTTACAGAAATTATTTCAGGGATTTGTAACGGCATTTAATGCTAGTGAGATGGCAAGCAAATCTGCTTCGTTCCCGCTTGAGTCATTTTCTAATAATCCGCTTGTTGCTATTCAGCATGACGGGAATTTAAGTAAAATAGAAGATAACACACTTTTAAATTCTGTTACGTCTCACGAAACGGTTTTGATGAACGTAAAATTTGAAAAGAAGTATCCGACTAGAATTAAAGCAATGTTATATATGGGAACTAATAGCCCAGTTAAAATAACAGACGCCAAATCAGGAATACTTAGACGATTAATAGATGTATATCCTACAGGCAACACTGTTCCGTATGCCGATTACGTTGAATTGATGAATCAGATAGACTTTGAATTGGGAGGAATAGCTTGGCACTGTAAAGAAGTATATGAAAAACTAGGCGAAGACTACTATCATGATTATATTCCAACAGAGATGATGGCCCAAACCAATGATTTCTATGACTTCGTTGAATATTACTATGAAGAATTCAAAGACAAAGACCAAATAACAGCTGTTGACGCTTATGTTATGTATGATAAGTATGCTGAGTTTGCAAATCTTGGACATGGTAAAAAGTCTTACAATGCTTTTAAGCAAGAACTTAAGAATTATTTTAGAAAGTTTTATGCAGACACACATGACTCTTCAGGAAATCATGTGCGTTCTTTATATTCTGGGTTTTTAGCTGACAAGTTTAAGAACAAACAAAAAGAAGAAGCGTTCTTTAGACGAGCTATGTCTACTGATTGGCTTATATTTACGGAACAACATTCGCTTCTAGATGATGAGTTTGCTGAATTTCCAGCGCAGTATCATGACGAGAAAGAAAACAGACCGTGTTTTAAATGGTCAAATGTAAAGACCAAATTAAAAGATTTGGATACTCATAAACTCCACTGGGTTATGCCAGAGGAACGTTATATTTTCATAGACTTCGATAAGAAGAACGAGAAAGGAGAAAAAGATGTAGACTTAAATATTGAAGCAGTTAGAAAGTCAGGGTTACCAAAAACTTATGCAGAATTGAGCAAGAGTGGAGGTGTTCATCTGCATTATATTTACGCAGGAGACCCATCGGAACTTAGTTGTCTTCTAGAACCAAACGTTGAAATAAAAACGTGTAAAACATCTCCAGCTTTAAGAAGAAAACTTACAAAGTGCAACAATATTCCGATAACAATGATCACCGGTGGGCTTCCTAAGAAAGAAGGAGGCAAACCGAAAGTGGTAGATGATATTTTCTTTAAGAATAATGACACTCTTAGAAAACGTATCATTGAAGAAATGTTAACTAAACCGGTTAGTACAACTAATTCGGTAAGTTTAATAAAAAAGTGGTTGGACGACGCTTATGAAAGAGAGGGATTTAAGTATGACGTAAGAGATTTAAAAGATGATATTTCATGGTTTGCTCTAAATTCTCATAACCAGAGTGACCATTGCGAAGACATGGTGTCCAAAATGCACTTCGCTTCTAAAGATGTTGAAGAAGAAATGGACAAAGTTTACAAGGAGCACCCAGTTAAAGATACAAAGCTTGTATTTTTTGACATCGAAGTATATCCTAATTTACTTCTGTTAGTATGGAAGTACAAAGGCGTTGATAATTATGTTACTCTAATAAATCCTTCCCCAGAAGAAGTAAAACGGTTTATTAAGACACATAGAATAATAGGATTCAACAACATCAAGTACGATAATGTTATTCTTACAGCTAGAACTTATGGATATTCTATTGAAGCTTGCTACAACTTAAGCAGACGGATAATCGGGAACGACTCAACGGCTAGCATCGCTGGTTCAAAGCAAGCCAGCTATACTGATATTTTTGACTTCGCCGCTGCTCCAAACAAGATGAGCTTAAAGAAGTATGAAATTAAACTCGGATTGCCTCATATGGAAATGAATATTCCATGGGATAAACCTGTTCCAGATGACATGCTTGACAAGGTAATAGAGTATTGCAAGAATGATGTATACGCTACAGAAAAAGTATTCGAGTATCTATCACCGGATTACAAAGCTAGATTGATGTTGGCAAACATGGCAGGAATGACTCCTAACGATTCTACCAATTCTTTGACTGCTAGATTCATATTTGGAGACAATCGAAATCCTCAGGTAGACTTTAACTATCCTGATCTTTCTAAAGAATTTCCTGGTTATATTTTTAAAGACGGAAAGTCTAGTTACATGGGTGAAGATCCGAAGGAAGGCGGATACGTTTACGCTGAGCCAGGAGTATATTACAACGTTGCACTTCTTGATGTTGCGAGTATGCATCCATCCAGCATCATAGCCATGAATTTGTTTGGACCATATACAGACAGATTTGCTGATATTGTAAAAGCTAGGCTTCTTATAAAGCATAAAGAGTATGAGACAGCTAGAACCATATTGGATGGTCAGCTTGCTCCATATTTGGAAAACGACTCAGATGCTAAAGAAGTAGCTGGTGCATTAAAAACAGCAATCAACGCCGTGTATGGACAAACTTTTACTAGCTATAAGAATCCATTTAGAGATCCTAAAAACAAGGACAACGTGGTGGCTAAACGTGGTGCTTTATTTATGATTAATCTTAAGCACGAAGTGCAAGAACGATTCTTCACCGTTGCGCATATTAAGACCGATAGCATAAAGATACCTAATGCTACTCCTGAAATTATTAAGTTTGTTATGGACTATGGAAAACGCTATGGATATTCTTTCGAACACGAAGCTACGTACGACAGAATGTGTTTGGTAAACGATTCTGTATACATTGCTAAGTATGCAACAGCAGATCGTTGTGAAGAACTCTACGGTTATATTCCAGGAGATAACAAGGAGAAAGGCGGAGAGTGGACACCAACAGGTGCTCAGTTCCAGCATCCTTATATTTTCAAGTCTTTGTTCTCAAAAGAACAACTGTGCTTTGACGATTACTGTGAAGTAAAATCTGTAAGCACCGCTTTATATTTAGACTTTAACGAGAACATGCCTGATGTTAGTCAGTGGGAACTCTTAAAAACTGTTAGAAAGAAAGCGTCTCTTGGAATTGATATTCGTAAGAAAGATCATTCTCTGATTGAGCAATTCTCAACCATGTCAAACGAAGAATTAGATAGCCAGATAGCCAAAGGGCATAATTATATGTTCGTTGGTAGAGTTGGGCAGTTTACTCCTGTTCTTGAAGGACATGGCGGTGGAATATTGTTAAGAGAAGGAAACGACGGATATTCTGCAGCGCCAGGTACCAAAGGGTATAGATGGGTTGAATCTGAAGTTCTTAAGAACAGACCAAATTGGATTGAAGCTATTGATATTTCGTATTTTAGAAAACTGTGTGATGATGCTATAGACGCAATAAACAAGTATGCTGATTTTCAAGAGTTTGTAACTCTTGATGGAGATCCTGTTGACGATTTTATGAACATTCCGGAAGATGCTCCGGAAGAATTACCATTTAATTGATATTTGAAAGGAGATTTTTAAACATGAATCCTACAACAAAATACGCACCGAATCCAAACGCTAGAGATTATAGTAAATTACCGCCTAAGGGTGAACTTATGGACGTAAGCGGAAGAAGAATTCCGATTAAAAGCAGAAACATTCAGGGTTCTCCTGAAAGAGACTGGTATGACAGAGATGGCGTTAGAAAGTTCGTTGTTGACCTTCTTCCTATGGAAGCCGAAGCTATGACGGCTGCCGGTTGGCCTGTTCTTCAGAGAGCACCGAGAGAAGATGGTCAGCCTGTTTCTCCATATATTGTAATAGCCGTCTTTCCAGATTCAAAGCCCGGTTATCCAGAACCTATGATTGTACTGGATAATGGAAAGAATCCAAGATTTATTAAGAAATCATTCTACCATTTATTCGATTCTGCAGACATTGAATACGCTGACATCGAGTTTCATGCATATTTTTCTAAGAAAGGAAACGTCAAGATCGCTCTTGACAAACTTTACGTTAAAGTTATTGTGTCCAACATGGAAGCTAAACATCCTGAGTTCTTAAACTATTCGAGCTCTGATGATTACGTTGAAGATTATGAACCGGCGGATTGATATTTATGGAACTTGGTGAACATCAATTAAAAGCTATAGAAAAGATGCACAACGGTTGCATCTTAGTTGGTGGTACTGGAGTTGGAAAAAGTAGAACGGCGTTAGCTTATTATTATTTGAAAGTTTGCCATGGTAAGTTAAGAATTAACGGTATTGGTTCCCATGGGGTCGCTATGACCCCTAGGGACCTTTATATTATTACAACCGCTAAAAAACGAGACGATGGCGACTGGATTTCTGAATCCATACCGTTTCAGATAAAGAGCAACATAGTTGTTGACAGTTGGAACAACATTAAGAAATACAAGAACGTATTTGGCGCATTCTTTATATTTGACGAACAAAGAGTTTGTGGAAGAGGTCCATGGGCTAAGAGCTTTATACGTATCGCTAGCCGTAATCAATGGATATTGCTGTCTGCGACACCTGGTGACAAGTGGGAAGATTATAGAGCTGTCTTTGTAGCTAATGGTTTCTATAGGAATCTTACAGATTTCAATGATAGACAATTGATATTTGACAGAGGGTTTAGAAACTATCCGAAAGTAATAGGATACCAAAATCCAGGTCTTCTTATTAAACAGCGAAGAAGTATACTTGTAACCATGAACGTTGAACGAATGACTATTCCTCATAAAGAATGGATCATTTGCGAATACAATAAACAATTATATTCTAAAATTTGGAAAGAGAGGTGGGACCCGTTTAATGACAATCCGATAGAAGAAACTGGTAAACTATTCTATCTGATGAGAAAAGCTGTTAATGATGATATTTCTAGAGTAAGAGCTGTTAAGAAGATTCTGAAGAAGCACGACCGAGTAATTATATTTTACAATCACTCTGGAGAGCTTAATCAATTGCGATTACTGTGTAGTGATTGTGATATTCTTTGTAAAGAGTGGAATGGTAAAAAGCATGATAAATTACCAACCTCTGACAGATGGGTTTACTTGTGTCAGTACAACGCCGCTTCCGAAGGTTGGAACTGTATAACAACAAATGCAATGATATTCTATTCGTTGAACTATTCCTATAGAACCATGGTACAAAGTGCTGGTAGAATAGACAGGTTCAACACACCTTACAAAGATTTATATTACTACTATCTCAGATCTAATGCTCCTATAGACGTTTCAATACTGAAAGCTCTTAAAGAAAAGAGAGACTTCAACAACATCGATTACGTTCATCAATAATTACACGTCTTTATATTTTTCTCGCGGAAAAAACATGGATTATAATGGAAGAGAAGAGAATATCTCACATTCTCTTATTTTTTTGCCCAAAAAGGAGACAAAAATGGCTGAATCAAAGTTTCAATCGGACTTAATAAAAGAACTTAAGAAAGCCTATCCTGGTGCTTATATTTTTAAGAACAACGCTAAACAAGGCTATCCAGACCTTGTCATGCTGTATAAGAACAAGTGGGCAACATTAGAAGCCAAAGATTCCGCGACTGCAAAACATCAACCGAATCAAGATATTCATGTGGAGAGAATGAACGAGATGTCATTCTCTTCTTTTATTTATCCAGAAAACAAGGAGGTTGTACTAAATGCACTCGCAATTCACATGGGACGATAGACTTTATGTACCGGTAGGTTCTCACGCTTTTTTAGGAGCATCTACCTATTCTCGTTGGTGGAATAAAACTCCAGAAGAAGTACATCAGCTTTACAAGAATATTAAAGCTAAAGAAAGAGGCGTAACTCTTCATGCTATGGCAGCAGAAGATATTCGTATGAAGATGCTTCGACCAAAGAACAATCAGACTTTTAATAGATACGTAAATGACGCTATTAACTTTGGTATGCGGCCAGAAGAACTTTTATATTTCTCTAAGTACGCTTTTGGAACAACTGACGCCATCTCTTTTGATGGGACAAAGCTTAGAATACATGACCTTAAGACAGGATTAACAGAGCCGTCTATGCATCAGCTTGAAGCATATGCGGCTTATTTCTTTTTGGAGTATGGAACCAGATACGGTTTCACACCGAAAGACATTGAGACAGAATTACGTCTCTATTGGAACGACCAGGTAATCAAAGCAAAGCCAGCGCCTATTGATATTTCAATGACTATGGACAAGCTGTACAAGCATGACAGTTATCTTACACAGAACGAGGAGTTGTTATGATAGAACGTAATTCTTTAGTTGGTGATTCTATTTATATTTCTGATCAGTCTGGAGATTACAAATCAGATATAGGTACTCCACAACATTACTATAATGATCCTCATGGGTCTGGGCGTTATAGAAAAGGTACAGGAGAAAAGCCACAGCGTAATAAAGATATTTATACGATGTACAATGAGCTTCGAAAGTCAGGTTTGACTGAGAAACAAATATTGGACATGTGGCAGATGAAAAGTACCACGTTTAGACAATTATATTCTCTTGGATCTGCCGAAACTAGACACGACAACGTTGTTGAAGCGCATCGTCTTCTTGATCTTGGATATTCTAAATCCGCTATCGGACGTCGTATGGGAGTTAACGAATCAACCGTTCGCTCTTGGCTAGACGATAGCATTGATATTCGCAAAAGTAAGGTTTCAGAAAGAGCTGACGTTCTTAAGAAATTTGTAGATGAGCATGGATACGTTGATATTGGTGCTGGAACAGAAATGTACCTTGGTTGCACCGCCACATCTATGAAGAACACAATCGCTCTTCTTGAACAACAAGGCTATAAAAGGCAATACTATAAAGTTCCTCAGATGGGTACTAATCATAGGACCACCATGTTAGTTTTAGCTGCTCCTGGTATGCCGTATAAGACTGGCGATGAGAAATTTGATATTCCTTCGTTAGCTACTGCTGGACGACAGTTTGATGAAAACGGAAACGTCGGTGCCTTAGGATTATTAAAACCAGTATCTGTTGACTCAAAACGGATATTAATAAAGTACACAGAAGACGATGGAACCGGCGGAGCCGAAAAAGACGGTCTTATAGAGCTTAGAGGAACTCCTGAGCTTTCTCTAGGTAGAGCTAGATATGCCCAAGTACGAATCGGTGTAGACGACACTCACTACCTTAAGGGAATGGCCATAACCAACAACGATATGCCTGATGGGATAGACATTATATTTAACACGAACAAAAAGAAAGATGTTCCTGTAATGTCAGACGATCCAAAAGCTGATAGCGTTTTAAAACCAATGAAACGAAATGAAACAACCGGCGAAATCGATTGGGATAATCCTTTTGGGGCAACCATAAAGAAAAGGAATGGTGACAACGATGACGATCTTGATGATGATTCTGTAAAAGCGCAACGTCATTATATTGATCCTAAGACCGGAGAAAAGAAATTGTCCCCAGTTAACATTGTTTCTGAAGAAGGAGATTGGAGTAAATGGGGAAAGAAGCTATCACCTCAGTTCTTAGGAAAACAGAAACCAGCATTGGCGAAAAGACAGCTTGATTTATATCACGCGGATAGACTTGCTGAGTTTGAAGAAATTAAAAGCCTTACAAATCCAACAATAAAGAAGAAGCTTGCTTACGATTTTGCTGAAACATGCGATGGAGATGCTGTGCATCTTAAAGCTGCTGAATTTCCAGGTCAGGCTTATCATGTGCTTTTACCTTTCAAGAGCATTAAGGACAATGAATGTTATGCTCCAAAATACCAAGACGGTCAAAGAGTTGCTCTTGTTAGATTTCCTCATGCCGGTACATTTGAGATACCAGTTTTAACAGTACACAATAAAGGTTCTGAAGCTGACGCTTATATTCACAATGCTAGAGACGCTATTGGTATAAACGCCAAAGTCGCGAAACAGCTTTCTGGTGCTGATTTTGATGGAGATACAGCCCTTGTTATTCCGCTAAGTGATAAAGTTAGATTAGACGCAAAATCACCGCTTAGGGAACTTAAAGATTTCGATCCTCAAACTGAATATAAAGGTTATGAAGGAATGAAAGTTATATCTAAAGCACATCAGCAAATAGAGATGGGAGTTGTATCCAATCTAATAACTGACATGACGTTACAAGGAGCTCCTGAAGATGAAATAGCTAGAGCTGTTAAACATTCCATGGTTGTAATAGACGCTAAAAAGCATAAGCTTGATTACAAGCGTTCATATGAAGAAAATCGGATAAGAGCCTTACAGGAAACTTATCAGAAACACACTGATGGAACTAGCGGTTTTGGAGCGGCTACACTTATATCTAGATCGAAATCAGAGAAAAGAGTAAATGCACGAGAAGATAGGTACGGAATAGATCCAAAAACTGGAGAAAAATTATTTAAAGAAACAAAAGAAACGTACACATACATCAATGCTAAAGATTCTAATGGTGATAGAAAGAAACTAACTCTCATTCAGGATAAGAAAAACGGTGGATATTTTACAATCGACCCTATTACACGAGAAAAAGTGTACAGAACTGAAAAAGAGATAGCCAGAGCTAAAACTGAACTTAGAACTCAGAAAAGTACAAAGATGTACGAAGCAAAAGACGCATACACGCTTACATCTGGAGGAAGTAAGGAACATCCTGGAACTAGAATGGAAGCGGTTTATGCAGAGCATGCTAATCGCATGAAAGCTTTGGGAAACGAGGCTAGACTTTTATATTTAGAAACGCCGAACTTAAAGTACAATAAAGAAGCTAAGCAATTATATTCTGAGCAAGTTAAGTCTCTCGATAAAAAATTGAGAATAGCTCTTAGTAACGCGCCTTTAGAACGGCAAGCTCAGCTCTTGGCCAACAAAACGATTGCTAAGAAGCTTGAAGAAAATCCGCATATGGATGCTGAACACAAGAAAAAATATAAAGGTCAAGCCCTTAACGCAGCTAGAGAAGCTGTAGGTGCAAAAAAGACACTTATATTTATAGAGGACGATGAATGGGAAGCTATTCAGCATGGGGCTATTTCTGATAACAAACTTAGACAGATACTTGCAAACACGGACATTGATATTTTGAAACAAAGAGCTATGCCTAGAACTAGCAATAAAGTTAGTTCAGCTGTTACTAACAAAATACGGATGATGTCTATTGCTGGATATTCTACAGCCGAAATTGCTGAAGCAACTGGTGTCTCCAAATCTACGGTATCTAAATACGCCTCGTAAAAGCCATTTATATTTAAGCGACAGATAGCAGGAGAGTGATAAAACATTCTTCTGCTATTATTTATATTTTAAGGTAAAAAATATAAATGGAAAATATAAATGGAAAATATAAATGGAAAATATAAATGGAAAATATAAACAGTATAATCTTTATATTTGACGCTATACGGCGAAATTGGTACACATTAATGTCAGTTGATACTTTTGAGCACAACTTAAGCAACCTTGTGAAACAAATACTAATAAACATACAGTCCTCTTATACACAATACTACCTAATAGCGCTGCCATATCATAGCAAAAACACATGTTAGGAGACTAATAATAATGGTAACAGAGTATGCTCTAACTACAATAGACAACCCATACAATCCATTCACAGAACCTGATGATTGGCAAAAGTTTGATGATGAACATGGGTACAATACTAATGAGTTCTTAGCTTTGTTTGCCTTTGAATCAGAAACACTTGGTGAAGAACTAAAAGCATTTGATGTACAAGCTGCTATTCAGATGGCTCTTGATGAAGACGACATTGGCATACGAATCAAAGTAACAAAAGACACAAAGCTACGTCCAGTCCCTGTTGAAAAATTAATAAAAGATTTAAACAAATATGAAAATTAATGCAATAAACATTAAAAACAGAGAAATAAACAAAAATAATATAAATGAAGAAAAATATAAACATATGGGGGGGGGAGGTCTCGAAAATTACACCCCCTCCTAGAATCGCGCGGCTCCTAAAAAATTCTCCAGAGGTCATATTTCTGGAACTTTTTTAATTTGGTGAGCACATACATAGACAGTTGAAACCTCCTTGAGTGATTATTTCGTCCCTTAGTCCCTTTCGGTTGTTCTTCATTGGCACTCAAAACTGCATGTATGTGCCTTCTAAGTTACAAAAGGCATATTTAAACAAGGAGAAAGGTATGGAAAACACTTATGAATCTGCCGAGAACATAACGCCAACTCCAATACTTTCTGATGAGGCTCGTGAGAATAGGGTCATAGCAGCCGCTTATAATCTAGCAGAGAGACAAATCAACGAGGGAACAGCCTCTGCTATGGTTATAACGCATTTTTTAAAGCTAGGTTCAGAGAAAGAGAGGCTTGAACGAGAGAAACTTCAGCGTGAAAACGAGCTCTTGCGGGCTAAAGTTGATGCTTATGAGCAGGCTAAGCTTCAGGAGAGGGATTATTCAATTGTAATAGCAGCGTTAAAGTCTTACAACGGATTATCTGATACTGAAACGGATCTTTGATGCAATGAAAACATATTCTGAACTTATAACAATACCAAACTTTATTGACAGGTGTAAGTATCTTATGTGTTTTTGTGGTATTGGTACTGAAACGTTTGGACCAAATCGATATTTGAATCAGGCACTTTATCAACATAGTGAAGATTGGAAGGAGGCTAGGTCGGCAGCTATATTGCGAGATTCTCTTGGCGGAGATCATTGTTTAGATTTAGCTACTAACGGTCATCCGATAATTGGGCGAATAATAGTCCATCATATAAATCCAATAACTGTTGATGACGTGCTTAACAGAAACCCAATATTGTTTGATTTGGATAATCTGGTATGTGTATCTCATAACACACACGAAGCTATACACTACGGATCGCTTAAAACGTTATCAGGCTATCCAGCAAATAGACAACCAAACGACACTTGTCCATGGAGGAATGCATGAATGAGATTATTTTAGATACAGTTAAGGCAAATGTAGGCGGCGGTATAGTACATGAACATTTCGACGACGAATTAATTTTAGATATTAACGCCGTAATAATGGAACTTAGGCAAATAGGTGTTGGTCCTCAAGATCCTTTTATAGTAGTAAATGGAACCGAGACATGGTCTAGCTACTTGGAGGACGACACCGTATTACTTGGTGTTGTACCTACGTTGGTAAGTTTGAAAGTTAGGATGTTGTTTGATCCTCCCTCTGGCAGTTTGGCAGATGAGATCAATAGACAGATAGACAGACTGGAATGGCGAGTAAATTCTTACTATGAGACCGGCATTTAAGTCAGAAAGGAGGTGTAACTTGAACGGACCTTGGGACGTAATAGTTGCTGTTGTTGTTTCTGTTTTTGCTTCATCTGGCTTTTGGGCATTTTTGATAGAACGTCAAAAGAGAAACTCTGCTGAACAGCGTTTGCTTCTTGGAATTGGTTATTACGAGATTTGCTTTTTCGCAGATAAGTATATAGATCGTGGTTGGGTTACCAGACAAGAGTATTCCGACTTAAAGAAGTATTTGTACGAACCATACATTGCGCGTGGCGGAAACGGAACGGCTAAACGTTTAATGCAAGTTATAGACAATTTACCAATAAAGGAGGAGTAAATCAAAATGAACAAAATTATTATGGATTTGATCGTTGCCATTACGTGCGGAGTGATTACGTGGGCTATTCAGACTGTTATTAAACATGTAATTCCATTCATTGAGTCAAAGCTTAAAGAAAGCCAATATTCTTGGGCTGCTGACATCATAGCGAATGCTGTAAGAGCTTATGAACAGACTGTGTCTGGCTCTGGGATGGGCGAAGACAAATTCCAGCTTGTTATGGACTTCGTAAACCGGGAACTCAGTAAACACGGAATTAAGCTAAGCGAAGAGCAGATTACAGTGCTCATCGAATCAGCAGTACAGGCAATGAACGCCGAACAGATCGTGATTGAGGAACCAACGGCAATCGATTATTACGAAGCTGGAAAGAGTCTAGATGAAGGAATCAAAGCTGGTATTACAGATGACAATGACGTTGACGAAATCGTTGCTTCTGAAGATCTTTCCGATGAAGAGATCGACAAGTTTAGACCGAGACCGAGAGAGAAGCACGTCACCAATAACAGCAAAGGCGTCACCGTACGTAAGGAGTAACATATGAAAGTTTGCACAACAGAACAGGAGTATCTAGATCAGATCATAGAACCAGCTAGACGTTGCTGCAAACGTTACGGGTATCTACCGTCTGTTCTTATCGCACAGTCTTGTCTTGAGAACGGTTACGGCATTCGGTCTTACTGGGACAATCCACAGATTGAAGCACTTATGACGTACAACAACATGGTTGGCATTAAAGCTGAGCTGCTTAACAAGTCCTGGACCAACTGTGGTCTTTCAGTATGGCCTGGTAAAAAGCTTGGTAAGAAAACTCCGGAAGAGTACGGCGGTTGTATGGTCACGGTCGATGCTGAATTCAGGAAGTACGACAACATCGAGCAGTCTTTTGCTGACTTCTTGTGTTTTATGACATGGGGTAGCAATTACGGAAAGGGCGGAGAACCAAAGTATGGACTGAAAGTTCTCACTTGTAAAGACCCATCAGTACTAATCTCAAAGGTTAGTAAGCTTGGCTATGCTACTGGTTCGACTTATCCATCTTCGGTTCTCAGGATTATTAAGAAGCACAACCTTACCCAGTATGACGATCTCAATGGCGTGACACCGACGATCTACTATCCGGCAGCAGCTGGTGGAAAGAAGGAAGAAATCAAAATGGCAGTAACAAAACCAGTAATCATTGACAGAGTGACTGTGAACGTCAACGAGGTTCCGGCCCACAATGCCAATTCTCACAAGTATCTCGCAATCCACTATCTCGGTGTGAACGGCGAGAATCCAGACCTCTATGGCGGTGGCTATGGAGGTCATTTTTACGTCTCTAAGACCGGTGTTTGTTATCAGGCAGCTCTGGTTACGGACAAACTTTGGCACGTTGGCGCATCTGCTGGGTTCCATTACATTCATCCGAATGCCAGAAACACCAACACTATCGGAATCGAGTGCGCAACGTACGGCTCGAACGGTAGATGGTATTTCACAGAGGCTACTCAGAAAGCTTGCGCCCATCTGGCTGCGTGGATCATGCAGGAGTAC
>OCVV012885811.1_pt1 | contig 15820 bp, 18 predicted proteins | sample 1539721 | NCBI WGS metagenome assembly OCVV01 (sample SAMN02144230, study PRJEB22623) | gut metagenome | biome: sheep rumen | host: Ovis aries | place: New Zealand
ATGAGCATTGTCAGAGCGGAATTGGTAGTTAGGGGGCGCTGGAAGCTCGCTTACGAGCGCGCCATAAGTAGCAAGTACGCTCAAGGCCGCAAGCTTACGAAGCGGACGCAGGCTGCGCGTTTTCGGTTTAATATTAAATTTGGGGTCCCCGACGGGCGCTAACGGAGTGCACCCGGTGGGGAGAGCGGAGGCAATGGTCGCACTTACGATTTAGCGGAGCGGTATCGTTCTTGCGATCCATTTGCCGAACGCGAGGTTAGCCACCAATCGGGTCGCCACTTTCGTCGTAGTTACCGTTGAGCTTATGCATCGCATAGCCGAACAAACTGCCGTACTTGTGCTGTGCTTTGTACTCGGCTTCCAAAGTGGCCTTTTGATCACTTGTGCCCGCCAAAATCGCACGTACAGCCGCTGCCACCTTGGCAAAACGCGCTTTTGCCGCAATCTGAGCCGCACTCGGCTCCTTTTCCGACGGGTAACACAACTTACCGGTCGTCACTTTCCCAGTCTGCTTGTTCGTGCGGAAATACACATCGCTGTGCTCGCACACTTTCTTTTTCATGCTCTCAATAAGAGCCATTGGTTTAATTTCTGCCATTCTTTTAAAAATTTTAAGGTTTAGTAAAATTTTGGGGTCGTGCGACCTCGATGCGGACATCTTCATGGTCGCGGAGGGCGCCAAGGAGGTCCGCAAAGAACCCCTCGCGCACATCGCGATCAATAAGGTGCAGCAAGGATCGTCGGTCGCCTCTGCCGAAGGATAGACGCATGTGGCCATTCGTGCGCCGGACTTCGGCTTGATAAATCAGCGCCGGCGGAAAACACTTGTCTCTCGTCTCTTGACTCTCGACTTTCTTGTCGGAAACTATCTCATACGCGTCGCTGATGAGTGATGGGTGTTCGTTATACCCGCCCTTTTCATTGGGCTCGAAGTGAACGGTATAGAGGCTTCCGCGGCTTATATTCCCGCCAAGCTGATTATGTCTTACAAATTTCAAATACATTGTTGACGTTGTCTAATTGATGATTTACGCGCAGAAAAGCAAGTGGGTTAACTTGCTTGCGTAAAAAAATGTTTTCTTATCCTGTTTTCTAAAAGGCAGCAGGGTGATATTTCCTCTCGGGACGTAAACCGAACGTAGTGTTTGCGGACCGAAGAGCGAGAGCATCCGAGTAACTACCCATAAAACGGAGTTTTGTGGCGCTTACTAAGGATAGCTCGCGCGAGGCCGCCGCGTTTTCGATTATCTCTTTTCGAAAAACGATGCAAAGATAAGGGGTAGGAAGAACCGCGTTGCACCTTTCCGCTACTTTTTGCTACAAATCGATGCAATATTTATCAATAAGATACTTTACCGCCCCCGGCGGCAGCATCTTTGCCGATGGTTTCACCCCCAACGAACGAAGATGCTCTGCATCACTGTGCAACCAGCGACGGAAGGTCGCTCTTGACACTCCCGCCGCGGCTGCTAACTCGCTTTTCAACATTGCTTTCATAATGCCTGCGAGACGAGCGCCCAAAGGGATTTGGTACTCAATGTCGATCCCATCAGTCTCAATTGCCCAACGATGTAGGCCCGCTTGCCGAATCGATTTTGATTGACAATCTCACGCGGGCGTAACGCGGTTTTACGTGCTGCCGGCAGTGTACTCATATACACTCTCCCGCTTCCTTTCATCGTTCGGAAACATACGTTTCCTAATCGTCCGGAGATACTCTCTATCCCCGCTGGTAATGTCACTTGTGCCATCTTCATTTTTGGTTATTAGTGGATATTTTTGACCGATTAATGTTTTCCTGCATATCGCTGTGCAAATCGCTTTTGGTTGGCTGCTTCAGCTATCGTCTTCTTATGTTTCGACCGATCAGGGCACCTCTGCACAATCTGTACCCCTTTGTACATCCGAAAGTAGTACCCGTCCTCCCGCAATTTGCCCCTCAACGCATCAATCGGAATGATTAACTCAGCCTTCATACTCCGGTGCGGTGAAACCATAGAAGAAGTAGTTAGGCAGGTCGTCTTGTTGATAACTTTGTACCGAATCGTACTGCTCCTTCCATTCGGAAATATCTTCGCGCATCGAATCCGCAAGGATTGATGCATCCTCTGCCATCATAGAGAAGACCGCCGCCATCTTTGGATCATGGTTTACAGTCATCGCCATATCTCGCGATAGGTCTTCCAACTTGTTCACAAATAGCAAACATTCTTTACCGTCACTCAAGAACACAAATGCCTTGTTCTCGCCTCTTGTTGTCCACCTGTTGATACCAGCAAACAAGTCCAACAATCGCTCCTGTCCTTCCGACAGTTCCTGCTTCTTTCTTTTCTTACTCATAATCGTTAAATGTTTAAATTAATTTTAGAGATTTTTTTTCTTTTTTGGTTTATCTTCATGTTTTATATGTTTTCTTCTAATTCTTAAATTCAAACCCCGCGACCATCTCGCGACCATCCTGTACGTCACTATACCCTCCTCCTCCCCCTAACCCCTAATCCCTATCTCATAAGATGATGCACCTCCAATTGATACTCACTCGCCTCTTTCTGGGTGACCGTTCCATACGTGTTGGTGACAGGATTGCGGCATACTGCCAGTACTACGTGTTGCGCTAATAGATAGCCTACTTCTTTGGGAGTCAACCAATGAGGCTGTGCCGGTTCCCAATCGATGAGATAGAAATAGGGATTCTTATCATGCTGACGGTGCTCTGCGGAATCCCGTTGCAGTTCATCGAGAATCTTTCTGCAGGCCGTTTCGTCCATACTCTCCCATAACTTCTGGCACGCCAGATAGCGATTGTGATACTGTTTCTGAGGCACGTAGGAGTGCCAAAATTCAATAAACGGTGGTTTCATATTATTTTAATTTTCTTGTCCGACCGACTGACCATGCGCAAGCGTATTAACAGCTACGCTATGGACTGGTCGGACTTTTCTTTTTAATTTTCTTTGCTTCTTTCTTTTATTGACTTTCTTTTCAATCAAGCCTCTAACGCTCTGCTTTCTTCGTATGCTTTTTTTGAGATAACCCGCTTACTTTTAGATGTGTGGAAAAGATAAAATGCGATGGTTGTCGCATTTTCGAGGGAATTGCGCGGACAAATTGTTTTCTTTTGCGAAGCGTTTTCTAAAAGGAATCTAACAGTGACGATATATCGTTGCTGTTAAGTGGAGTTGGGTATCAGTATGTCCGGATGCTTGCATACATGCAGACTGATAGACAAGTACACTAAGTTACGATAAGTAGCTGTCGATTCCGCGTTTTCGATTAATTAATAAACTTTCTGCACAGATATTTGCATAATTCAATTTTTTGTAGTACTTTTGCACAGAATTTTCAAATCAATACTATGACCAAAGAAGAACTACAATCATTTCTGCCGCAAAAGCCGGAACGCCTACAACAGGTAGCAGAACCCAAACGCCAGCAATTAGTGGACGCTTCATATGACGTTATCGGATGCATCCATGACGTCTATCGCCAGTTAGGTGGCGGGCTCCCCGAATATATCTACCAAGAAGCACTATCCAAACAACTCAAAGCCAAGGGGCTGACATTCCATAAAGAGATGCGATACCATCCTCTATTCAATGGTGAACCTTTGGAGGCATTCATCAAAATGGATCTGGTGGTAGAATCCTCCGCAGGTAATATCATCGTGGAATGCAAGGCACTGACACAACTGACCGAGAAGGAACATTACCAGACCTTCGGATATCTCCGCGCCACAAAATTCCCAATTGCTATCCTCGTCAATTTCGGCACTGAGCGTCGTGCACAAATTGAGCGTTTTCACTACGATACCGGCACCCTGTACATCTTCTGATTTTAATAACCGAAAAACCTTGCTTCTGCGCAAATACGGCAACCACCGTATTTCTTTCGCGCGAAGCTACCTCGCATTAGCAGATCTATTTTTACTTTTCATCACTATATCTCTACATCCCGCATGGCCGTTTTTACACATTTAGAAACTCGCGGGTTAGCGAGTTTGTGTAAAAACATGTTTTCTTCTGCGAAGCGTTTTCTAAAAGGAATCTAACAGCGGCGATATATCGTTGCTGATAAGTGGAATTGATTAGTAAACTATCTGGGAGCTGGCTCACAAGTAGGTTAGTAAGCGATTACAATAAGTTACGATTAGTAACTATAGATTCCGCGTTTTCGATTATCTAAAAAGCTTGAGGTAATCACAAAAAATCAAAGAGCAACGCCACTTTTTCAAATGGCGCTGCAAAGGTACGGCAAAATTTGCCAATTCTTGTCCGAAAACCGGACAATCGTACCAAAGCCCTACTTTTTCAGTAACTCATAGACATGTGTGCGGGACAAGCCCAGCACATCCGCCGTCCTCTCTGCCACATGCGGCCAGCCGCGGCGAACCTGATAATCATAAAAGAGGCGAAAGATCTGCTCTTTCACCTCTTTTACATTCAACTCTACTCTACGGATGTTCTGCGAGTCCTCGCCGAGTACCTCTGCCATACGGGTACGGACGAACTCTACCGTCTCCGCACCCAGATCAATGTTTTTTTTCATTTGTGTTAACTTTTATTGGTTTCTGGCACTATCGCCATTGCCGCAAAGTTAACACATTTCAACTTTTGTTTGTGAAAATCGTATAGAAACGTTACTATTTTCACTTTTTTGCGATTTTTTCTTCAAAAAACTTGCATAAATGAATAAAAAGCAGTATCTTTGCGGCGAATTTAAAACAAATCGAGTTATATATTACGCGCAAAATATGCTATTAATATAAAATAGAATTAGTTTTATATGAAGGATGTGTATCAATATTCAACGACGGAGATAATTCGTATCTTGGGGCAGCGGGCAAGGGCATACAGGATACGCTTGGGGCTGACGCAGAAAGAGTTAGCAGAACGTGCCGGTGTGTCTGTTCCGACATTGCAAGCATTTGAGACAGGACAGAGTAAAGATATCTCGTTCGGTACACTACTGCGCTTGCTACGGGGCCTCGGACAGTTAGATGGAGTAAACACGCTGCTTGCAGAGATAGCTGAATCCCCCTATGATTTGCGCGGAAGTCAAGAACAGGTTAAGCGAGTTAGACACAAGAAATCATGAGACATATCATTCATATTTTCCTATGGGGTGAGGAGATTGGCGCGCTGGAATGGAAACCTCTGACAGGACGTTCGTTCTTTACTTACAATCCGGCCTACATCAACAAAGGTGGCGTCTCGATTGCGCCACTAATCGCACCCATTGACAAGGATGCATTGTATCGTTCGTTTGGGAGTGAAGAGGAACGTATCTTCCAACGGCTCCCTGCATTTTTGGCTGATTCCTTGCCGGATGACTGGGGTAATACGCTGTTTGAGCATTGGCGTGCTGATCAGCATCTGGCTCCGGCGGAGGTGACTCCGTTGGACAAGTTGACATTCATCGGCAAGCGCGGAATGGGTGCGTTGGAGTTCGAACCGGATGCACAGTTGATGCCGCATGCCGAACCAGTGAACGTAGGAGAGTTGGCGCATTTGGCGCAGAAGATTTTTGTAGAACGCGAGGAAGCACATATCGCTCCGGATGAGGAGTTGACGAAGCAGATGTTGATGGCAGTAGGTACGTCTGTCGGTGGACGCCAACCGAAAGCAATAATTGCCATCAATCGCCAGAGTGGAGAGATGCGTTCCGGCCAAATTGCCGGACTGGATGGCTATGATTATTATATCTTGAAATTTGGCGATGCAGAGCGCAGTTCGGCAGAATTAGAGATGACGTATTACGAGATGGCACGCGCGGCAGGAATAGAGATGATGCCATCTGAACTCAAACCGGCAGATGGTGAGAATCACTTCATGACGCAGCGGTTTGATAGGCCGAATGGCAAGAAACTGCATACGCAGACATTGGCAGCTATGGATCCGGATGCTAATAGCTACGAGCAACTGCTACTCGTTTGTCGCAAGTTGCATTTGACGGATGCCACTGCTGATGAAGTATTCCGGCGCATGGTTTTCAATTATCTTGCCAACAACACGGATGATCATAACAAAAACTTTGCATTCATTATGAATCGTCGCGGAGAATGGTCTCTCGCTCCGGCATACGACATGACGTACATCTTCAACCGGCGTGGATTTCTTCCGGAACACACGCATTGTCTGCTGATGCGTGGCAAATATGCAGACTGGACGAAAGAGGATGTGATGCTGTTTGCAGCGGATAATGGTATCAGAGATGCAGAGAAGATTATCCGTCAAGTAGCAGATGCAGTGATGCAGTTTAGGAGTTTGGCAGAGAAGAATGGCGTGAAAGCGGAGTGGATTGGACGCATTGAAGAGTGTTTACAAGGGCATCTGCGCAAATGGGGATTTGATATCCCTACCCAGGAACTCGCTTGGATTACTTCTGATGGCAAGCACATATCCAACGTCTATTTGGAGCAAGCGTACAAAGGTAACATCCATCTAAACGCTACAGTTGATGATTCGCCACGTCGTTGGATCTTCCGTCCATCACTACCAGAATACAAGCTAATCATTGAGCAAGGCATTGCGAATATCTCACAAGAACAACTGAAACAATGGGTTGAAGAAAGAATATGAAGATAAAAGAGATTATAAAAAAAGCCGCCCCGAAGGACGGCAAAAGGATCAATCGAATATCTTTCGTTTTAAAATAACTAGAGCCTCTCAAACAACCTATACCACGCAATATAGTTTACACAGAGCCACATAAGAGTCGTTTGATCTTTAGTGCCGGCAATATGACGGTCTCGAATACGGATTAACTGCTCTCCGTCATAATCCGGAAGAAGGGAAACAGATTTTTCGTTAAGCATATCGGTTAAATAATCCTTCATGACTCCACTCCGCATCCATTGACCTATTGGCACACCAAATCCTTGTTTCTTCCGGTCAAAGACGTTCTTTGAGATCTTTCTATATAACAATTCGCGCAATATGCGTTTCTGTCCCACTTCTTTCGTATAGCAGTAATCAATAGGTAGTAACCGCGAGAACTCCACGATACGATAATCCAACATCGGCGTGCGCAATTCCACTCCGGCACGCATACTAGCTCTATCCACTTTTACATTATAAGCATGGCACATCAGCGTTTTGATATCAAAATCATTGAAGCACCTACGCAGATCTCTATTCGCATATAGGTAAGTACATTGCTCAAGTGATTGTTGTATCTTCAGCGCATCAAACCGCTCTGCTACATTCGATGGACGACGATTCATATATAGTTCTTGCACATCGTTCATACGCAACGATTTAGCAACTCGTGTCTTATGCACCATATCAGCACCGATAGCTCCTATCTCACGTATCCATCGGGGGAAAGCAAACATCTTGCTGTATCCGGCATATCGTAAATATCGCGGATACCCGAAGAACATCTCATCTCCTCCATCGCCACCCAATGCCACCTTCACATACTTTCCGGTCTGTTCACATAGCATTGAGGTAGGTATCATAGATGCATCCCCCATCGGTTCATCGTAGTAATATTGTAACCCATCTATCACCGACAATGCTTGCTTAGATGTACATATTAGATGGTTGTACTTGATACCCAGCTGATTCGCCACTTCCTTTGCATACCCTGATTCATCAAACTTCACATCTTCGAATCCCACCGAGAATGCTTCTATACTCGGATTATACCGCTGCGCGTACATAGCGATGATAGACGAATCAATGCCACCAGACAAGAATAACCCCAATGGTCTGTCTGCATACATTCGTAACTGCACTGCACTATCAATTAACTCGTCTGTTTGCGCTACGGCCTCATCATAAGTCCTTGGTTTTTCGAATCCACATGTATTATCGTACAAATCCCAATATGGCTCAATATGGAGTTGGTTCTTCGTCAAATCGTACGTGAAATACTCGGCAGGATTAAGTTTCTTAATTTGCTCAATGATCGTATGAGGAGAAGGAATATACTGCATGGTGAAATAACATTGCCTTCCATACGCATCAATATCATATTTATTCCCCATACACAACGGCAACAACTGCGAGCAAAACTCAAATCCATCCTCTCCATGATGGTAATAAAACGGTTTATCCCCCATTCTATCTATTGCACCGAACAAAATCTGCTTCTGCTTATCGTATATCACAAAAGCGAAGTCGCCGTTGATATAGCTAAGACAATCTTTGCCGAACCTCTCATACATTGCACATAGCACCTCAGTATCTGATTCCGTATTAAATACCGTGTTGGCAAAATATTGTGCTTTCAGTTGTTGATAGTTGTACACTTCGCCATTCAGCACTACAACGATGTTGCCGTTATTATACTCCATCGGCTGGTTGGCACGCTCATTCAGATCAATTATCGCCAACCGATTATGCCCTAATACGAGATTATAGCACTCGCCATCATAGCACTTCATACCCGAGTAGTCAGGTCCTCGAAAGGCAAATCGCTCAACCTTCCGTTGCAGTACATCAGTAGTATATTTCTTTGTCGTTCCGTATATTCCACACATAGTTTAACCAAGAATTTTGCGTTTAAGTTTGATTAGCCTCATTTTCCATTTCGGTCCAAGCCATCTTACAACATCCGATTTCCATGTATGTCTTCTGTCCCAAGAGCCTAAACGCATGTGCTCACAGTAGGTCTCCTCAGTCCGCACGTCTTCACCGGTGGTTAATACAGGACAAAAATAATGCACCGGAAAAACATGTAAGAAGAACGTCGGTTCTTCTAAATTTGAAATTTGAAATTTGAAATTTGAAATTGATTTAACATAGAAGTCCTTCTCTACTCCATCGGCTACAAACCCTTGCGCTTCCAGACGGTCGGTAAAGTATGAGGTATTGGGCGTCAAGTCATACTCAAGGGTTACCGGTGAGGGGTTACCGGTTAGCGGAGATTTATAGAATGTTCGAGTCTCGTAGGTCGAAAGCATATCCCGTACCCATGCGCCATGCGGTTCGGAAGCAAGGACACCCATCATCACCGGTTGGCGTTTGGATCCTTCGTAACCGGCAAAAGCAGGATACTTGTCCATCAGATCATCGAACGGCCGGAAGACCTCAAAATCCACATCCATATAGAGGCCTCCATACTGCTCTAATGCCCATAGACGGACATAGTCGGAAACGAACGCGAACTTCCGCGCCTCGTATGCCTGGCGGACATACAGCGGTGCCGCAGCGATGTCAAAATTACTCTCATCCCAACGCATAATCTGCCAGGAAGGCATGTGCTTCTTCCATGAAGCGATGCACTCTTCTGCCAAAGGCGGCAATGGTGCTTGACCGAACCAGCAATAATGAATTATTTTCGGTATCATTTTAGTATATTTTCATTCGTACTTTTTACTACGGCAAACTTATCTTTCATGCGCAAGAATGGCATTTCATAGTATTTATACGATAGCGCAGCCAGTGCGATTGTCAGTCCGGAAACGCAAATAAAGATTGCGAAGCATACCCCCCCCTGATTTTGAGGGGCTTCGCCGCTTATTATTACATTTTTTAACACACGCGTACCGACATATAGCAAAATCGGATGAATAACATAAATACCATACGATATCTTTCCAAGATAATTCATCACGCGATTCTCCAACAACGGCTTGCGCACTAACCCTGCCATAATCACAAGCAAGGACACAAGAGCTATAAACTCATTAGCAACCGGAGAGGGGATATATTTTGCCCATAGTCCGGAGGAGAAGAACAGCACCCATGCTATTATCGTCACCCATCTATTGCGACACAACCGGATAAACCATTCCGTACCGCGATAGTACATAATTGCCCCTGCGGCACCTAACATCATACAATCAAATTGAGTAACGCTGAATATTCTATATACGATTCCTTTGCCAAGGAATATATAACTACCTAACTTCACTCCGAACCATAAGACACATAGTCCGCATACGGCGTAGAGGATGTGCTTCTTATTATACTTTACCATCCATGGATACCAAGCATAGTACTGCTCTTCTACGCCAAGACTCCAGAAATGATATAACGGAATGATTCCTATACCTAATGCATGCGAGATGTTGCCGGAGAAGAAGGTATAAAACCATGCTGCGCTGTTGATCTCTCCTTTAAATGCCGAGACAGCAATTAAAGCCAATACCATATATCCATAATATAACGGCCATATACGGAGTATTCGCCGCATATAGAATTTACCGATACTGACATCATTCGTTTTCCCCACCTCGTTCATCAGCAGATACGTGATGAGGAAACCGCTAATCACAAAAAATGTCGTTACCGGTCCGCTAGGCCATGGTATGTGGAATGGTGGTTCACCAATACCCCAATCCCCGAACGGCGACCACATATGTCCAAACAGCACTGACAATGCAGCCACTGCACGGATTCCGTTTAAACCAGGTAAATATAGTTTATTTTGCGACAATGTCATTTCCTTATTAAATTCTTGTAATACAATAATAGCATTGCCGTACGCGGAGAAAGGTTGATTATTCGCGCTTTGCGGATATATGATTTCCCTTGATCTGCAAGAGACAATGGGAACACATTAAGAGCCTCGAGACGGCTAATATATTCTTTTCTTTCCTGATAGAAAGATTGCGCCACTGTCGTCAGAACTCCGGCAACCATATTGCTTTGCATACTTTTGAGCCAGTAGCATGAAGGATACTGCTCAATGTAATGAGAATATGTCTCTATTATCTTCATACGATCCTCTAAGTTCTTTCTAATCTTCTCCTTATCTCCCTGTGTTTTAGTGATACTGCCTTGGCGGATGAAATAGTTGTACACTATTGTTTGCGTACTATTCACACGCTTCGCTCGCAACATCATCCTTGGTAACCAATCAACATCTTCGAAATGGAGGCCGGGGGTGAAAAGACAATCATTTATTTTAGATTTATGATTTATGATTTCAGATTTCAAATTTAAAATTATGTCACGACGAAGGATGAACATAACGGCGTAGCAGGCATAGCCCATACGGGTATTGAGGTATGTCTCGCCATCCACGATCTCGTTCTTCCGATCAATATAACGGGGTGTCTTATTCGGCTCAAATACCTCATATTTAAGCTCTTGGCTCTTGACTCTTGACTCCTGGCCGTCCGCAGTGCGGACATTCTGATAATCAAACCGCAATACATCCAGATTCTCTCGCTCTACTTGCGCCATCAATCCGCCTAATACATTCGGCTGCCAATAATCATCACTATCAACGAAGCAGAGGTAATTTCCCTTTGCAGCCTTAATTCCCGTATTTCGCGCAGCGCTCAATCCCCCATTCTCCTGGTGAATGACGCGGATGGGAGGCCTAACCCCAGCCCTTCCCTGCAAGGAAGGGAGCGAGGATGCAACGCTTTTAATCCGCGCTATAACTGCGTCGGGATTAGTCAATAATTCCTCGTTAGTAAAACGGAGTTCTGTATATCCAAGTTTTGTTAAATGGTTAGTTCGTTGCTTATCATATTCCGCTTGCTCGGGATTGTTATGATACCCTCCATCTAACTCTATGACCAAACCCTTCTCCAAGCATATAAAATCTACTATAAAATCGAGTATTACATGCTGACGACGGAAATGAAGACCCAAGTTGTTTGTCTTAAGCATACCCCATAGTGCAGACTCTGCTTCCGTTGGATTCTTACGATTAGCCACAGCATTCTCTTTTAACAGATTATATTGCGTACTATCAGCCGTATGCGCGCCCCACACACTTGCAAAACCATCCCCCTTCCCTTCAGGGAGGGGCTGGGAGTAGGCTTTTTCGTATTCATCACAAATTTGTGGTGAGTTGTCGGTGGAGCCATCATCAACGAGGATGATTTCGTAGTCGTCATAATCCTGCGCGAGGAGGGAATCCACGCATTTGCGCAGATACGGAGCTACATTATATACCGGAACTATGAAGGAGAGTTTAGTCATACACATTCAACCTTAACTGCTTTTTCACTTCCTTTTATTGTTCGCTCGATACCATGAATAATGTTACTCCATGCCATGTGACGCGCATAGCGAGGCGCATAGGGTTTCACCAAACGACTATCTGCCATACGAGATTGGAAGGTTATCCATTTGCGCTTTAGGTATGATGGACTTTTTACTTTCGAAGGCTCATGCTTCCTTGCCGAACTTTCTCTCAAGATACGTTTAAATAGCAATTCCGCACGTTCCTTGCATTGGTCTGTATAGAACGGACATTCTTCTTGCGGGAGTCCGAGGTAATCAACTATGATATACATAAATAATTGCCAAACTTCCAGTAAGTATAGTTTGCGCAGCATTTCATGCAGCTGTTTGATGTTTATAACTTGGCGTTTAGCATGGAGTAGCACCGCCACATCGCACAGCTGCTTCATATTCATTCCCGTTTCCACAAAGTGATGCCATGCATGTAGGAAGGTAAAAAACACATCGAATGTCTCCTCCGGAGTGGTAATCTTCATTCCTTCTATCTCTAATGTCGGACCATCCTTCGTTAAGTACTGTTCTTCCAACCGCTCGTAGTATCTTCTATCTCGCGGATGCGCAAAGGTCATACTCACCCTATGCATCTCTAACACCGTATCGCCAAACACAAAATTGTAGTGCTTCAAGAATTCAAACTCCTCTTCTGGATGCTTGGCTTCAGGGAAAGCGCCTCGAAGCACCGCACAAGCCTTATGGTATTGTTTCTGCCCCACATATAGATCTATATCTCCCCACTGACGCAAATGCGGTTGGGGATAGTATTGCGCGAGAGCATGCCCTTTGAGTAACACCGGGTGAATATCTGCTTCCTCAAGCGCAGTCCAGGCTTTGGATAACATGGGCATCATTGCTTGCTGTTGCATCATGCTCATCATGCATTGTTGCTTCATCAGCATGCGCAACTCTGCCGATATCTCCAAATCCGTCATTTTCAACAATTGGTCATAAACCAATGGTCCGGTTCCCTGGAAAGAAGCCAAACGGATAACTTCACTCACCTCTCTTACACTATAAACCTTACACTGTGCCACATCAATTCCCCATATTGCAGCTCTCAATAACTCTAAATATGTCTTTATAATCTCCATAAATGCTGATTCGAATTTTCAATTATCTCACCCAATTGATCAGACGTTACAAATTCCACATCCGGCCAGCGTTTCACAATCTCTTGCAACAATTTTCTGAATTTGGGAAGCGTTCTATCGGTATTTGAACTATCTATAGAGCCAATAAAATTCAACCTGTGCGCACAGATATTAGCTGCCTTACCCCACTTAAAAGCAATCTCTATTCGTTTCAAGCAATCCCCTACCCAATCGTAATTCTCTTTAGTCGACGGTTCAAAGAAACAATTGCGGAAGAGACGAATTAAACCGGCTTTGGTGCGCGTGCCTTGGAATCCACGGTAAGTTACCTTTACCCCGTTATCATCACCAATGGGCACTTTCTGTTGGAAGGTACTCTGAATATACTTTACTCCGTGATTTACCAGACATGGTTCTATCTTCGGACTCCAGGTATATGTTGTAGGTGTAAACGATAAAGAATCATAGCCAAATATATCCTTGAACATCCTTAGTGCATCATCAATTATCGTTTCAAAGGCTCGTATATCAGCTTCTTCCGCTGAATTAAAAGCGCCCATATAATAGCCTTTGATAGACGGATCTACATTGTATGTCAGTCCCCATGTACCTACATCGAATGCCGTGCGCGTTACGGGATCTCCGTCGCGGAGCGTCTTGAGCCATTTCTTCACATAGAGATGCTCGCGTCCGTGGCTCTGCGGACGGAAGAGACCGGCTGCCATGCCTTGTTTCCACATCTCCCAAGCCCCGTCATGCGCTACATCACGCTTGAGCGTTTCCGTAACAGGTTCGAAATAATACTGCGTGAAGTCGCTCTCCCTAATCTTATCAAAGACCGGATTGGCAGACAGCGTATTTGCCGTTATTACTGCCGGATGACCATTCTTATCCTTTACGGAGTTAAGCACCTCAAAGAGGTTCTCCAGATCATGCTTGGTAGCGAGATTATCATATCTACAATATGGATCTCTATCTACACGGATGCCTCGACGAAGAAACTCTTCGTACACCTCACGAGAAGGCATACGTATCGTACCCCAGTCGTCCGACTCGATGACCACTAAATGGCGTTTCGTTCGCCATCCAAACATGTTATATAGTTCTTTGCGAGTCAGCATTATCGTACAAAATCACCCTTTTGTTTTTTTAACCATCTATGAGGAGAATGTATGAATATATATCGTAGCCCAAATAGATATGGCAATTTATTGGTAAATTGCCAATAGTAATCCCATTTCTGTTTTCCATGTAGATTATCAACGATTCGATAGTAATACAGCGCTATCAACTTCGGATAATCTCTCAAATGTTCCTCTGCTTTGGGCAGATACTCCATACGGAACCGACATAAGCACTCTGCTATTTCTTTCTGTTTAGTTGCTGTTAACGAACCCGGATTTGCACGGTATTGATACAACACCTTTGGCAAGTGTTCCAACTTGCAATTATCATTCAGTCGCAAGAAATACTCAAAGTCCTCAGCCAAGAACAAATCAACACGATATTCACCAATCTTCTTTGCTATTTCCGCTTTATACATAAATGCAGCTCCGATAAAGCAATTGAGTGGCAACCGCAAGGCTACATCATCGGGAATAATATGCGTGCTTAGCACCTTTCCTTGCATGTCAATATATTCCTCATCTGCAACGACCATCCCCACCTCAGGATGCTCATCAAAATACTTTACGAACTCCTCTAACATAGTCGGCAACAAGAGATTATCATCCGATGTCCAAGTCCAAAGTTCACCTTTTGCTTCACGAAAACCATGATTAAGGGTAGCCGGTAACTTGGAATTTTTCTCATTAGAGAACACACGGATTCGTTGATCTTTTTCAGCATACGATTGAGCCACCTCTAAGGTATTATCCGTAGAGCAGTCGTTCACAATGATCAACTCCCAATCCTGATAGGTTTGCGCAATAACACTCTCTATTGCCTCACCTATCATCTTTGCCCCATTATAACAAGGCAGTACTATAGATACTTTTGGATTTTTCATAAATTTTACATTTATACATCATACATTGGCGAGGTAATTGGCAATCCGCTCACTTGCATGTCCATCTCCATAAGGATTAACCGCCTTGCTCATCTTCTCATAAGCCACAGCATCATCAAGCAAGGTACTGACTTCATTCACAATCTTATCATAGTTCGTACCTACCAGATGAACGGTCCCTGACTCCAATGCCTCCGGTCGCTCGGTGGTATCACGCATTACCAATACCGGCTTACCTAATCCCGGAGCTTCCTCTTGGATTCCGCCGGAGTCGGTAAGAACGATGGTTGATTTCTCCATTAAATAGACGAAACTTAGATATTCGAGAGGCTCGATTAGGAATAGATTCTTATATTTAGGATTTCGAGTTTCAAATTTCAAATTTAAATTAAGGTCTCCGAACACTTCGTGTATCGGTTTGCGGACATTGGGATTGAGGTGCATAGGATAGACGAAATCAACATCAGGATACTTAGCAGCCAAATCGCGGATAGCCGTGCACATGGAGATAAAGCCTTCGCCGAAGTTCTCCCGTCTATGACCGGTAATCAGCACCAGACGCCGGGAGCCATCCAAACGAGCAGTATCGTATCCGGCTTCCTTCAATACACCAGCCAATTCCTCTTGCAATGCCTCATCGTTTTTGATCTTATCCACCACCATATATAACGCATCAATCACCGTATTGCCGGTAACGATGGTTTGGTTCTCTGCTACATTCTCGTGCAATAGATTCTGTTTTGCAAGAGGCGTAGGCGCAAAATGGTGGGTCGTAATACGTCCGGTGATTT
>OCVV011255164.1_pt1 | contig 15818 bp, 19 predicted proteins | sample 1539721 | NCBI WGS metagenome assembly OCVV01 (sample SAMN02144230, study PRJEB22623) | gut metagenome | biome: sheep rumen | host: Ovis aries | place: New Zealand
TATGTTAGCTGGAGATAATGGAATTTTACAAAGAGCAACAGATGCAAAAACAAATACAGAAAAAGCCAACGAAAAAGAACAAATACAAATTGAAGTTTTAGGAAGTTACAACAAAAATGGTAATTTAGAAATAGCAACTGTTAATTCGAATATAAAAAATAATATTAATGGAATTACTACAGATGATGCAACAGAATTTCCTTTAACAGTTACTTATACAGCAACAGGAAATAGTTATTCTGTTGATGAAAATGGAAATGTTGATAAAGCTGTTGTATATCCTATTGTAAGTAATACATTAAAGGTAGGAGATTATGTTGAATATAATAATAAACCATATATAGTATTATATGATATGGATTCAGAATACAATTGGGTAGAAATTGTTTCTGTAAATCCATTAGAAAGTGTAACATTAGGAAAAAATGATAGAACAACAGGAGCTCAAGGCGTTAGCGGTGAATTAGATAGGGCCTTATGGTCATATAATAATGCTATATCTAATTTAAATACTATAGCTCAAAAGTATTTAGACAATGACCTAGCTGATAGGGCAAGATGTATAGGAAGTAATCCAACAAATCCATTAAATGAAGAAGGCAATTCATCTATAAAAGGAATTGACAACAATTCAGATAAAGATTATATTCAATTAAAGTCTATTGGAGCAAATAATATAAGTGACACAAATTATTCATTTTATTGGCTTAGTTCAAGAGATAAAATATTTTATGTAAACGAAAATGAAGATTTTTCTATGAATCCTGAGCTTGGACTTGAGAGAATAAATTCTAGAGGAAATAAAAGTAATAGGATGGATGGAACATTGGGAAAATTAATTCAAATATATTATGAAAATCAGTTATACTATGATGAGCAGGATGGTGGATGTTATGGATTTGAAGCTACAGCAGGATTTAGACCAGTAATACGATTAATTTCAAACACAAAGGTTGCTTCTGGTGATGGTTCAAGTAATTCACCATATATGTTACAGAAATAATTATTTAATAATATATATTAAAAGTTCTAAATAACAATTCTAAATGTTATCTAGGATTTTTAAGTATTATCTGATTAAATTTAAAATCTTAGAATATAAAATTTTTTAAAGAATGCATATTACAAATTATTTATTTTCTATTGACAAAAACAAAAAAATTATGTTAAATTAAAATTAATAAATCGAATTATATAAGAGTGCTTGAAATAGAATATGTTATTTTTTCGCATACCTGTTTCGAAATCGCACCAGTATGGATGTTTTTATAGGATTTCACAGGTTCTATAAAAACATCTTTTTCTTTATGCTGATAATTTAGGGGCGTATTTTACATTTACGCCTTCTCTTGTATTTATAGATACATCAACATCAGGTAGTTTTGGTAAGTCAGGAATTTCAAGTGTACCTACACAATTCCAATATATAGTTATAATTTGTACTGTTTCGCCATTTGCTAATTTTTCAGCGTGATTTATTTTTATTTCGTCTATAAGTTCATTTAGCATTTGTCTTGTTAATTTTTTCGCTCTTGTATATTTGCGAACAGTAGCAATAAACATATCTGCTGTGATGTTTTTTTCTTCTTCTTTGTTTAATTCTTCACGTAATGCTTTGATTTTTTTTGCAATTTCCGTTTGTTCTTCTGTATATGTTTTAGACATTCTTGCAAATCTTTCATCATCTATTTTGCCTGATATATTGTCCTCATACATACGATTAAAAATATTGTCCAAGTCTTTATCTCTTTCAATTAAAGAATTAAGTTCTTTTTGTTTGCTTTGTTTATTCTTTTCAACTGATGTTTTAGCACTACCCATTATAACCTCTGCAAATTCTTTTTCATACTGTGTAGCAAATTTTGTTAATCTGCGTATTTCTTTTATTATTACTTGTTCTAAAAAATCAACACGTATATAATGTGTTTGTGTGCAACTACCACGTTTATTGTTACTTGAACAATTAAAATATTTTATATCGTGATTTTTTTGATTAAAATGATAGTTTAGATTAGAGCCACAGTCAGCACAAGTCAGTAATCCTGAAAATATATTTGTTTCTCCTTTTGATGTTTTACGCTTTCTTGTTGTTTTACCACGTTTTACTTGTACTCTCTCAAAATCCTCACGACTTATAATAGGCTCGTGAACGTCTTTAAATATTGCAATGTTTTCAGGTTTATTTTTTAATCTTTTCTTTAATTTATATGATTTAGAATAAGTCTTAAAGTTTATTACATCGCCAACGTATTCTTGCAGAGTTAGTATTTTTACAATAGTAGAAGAATTCCAAAAGTAAGGATTTTCTGTATTTCTTAATCCACCACGATTTAATCCTTTGCTTTTCCAATAATTCATAGGTGTTAAAATCTTGTCATTAGTTAATCCTTCTGCAATTTGTTCTGTTCCTTTACCACCTAAAAACTCGTTATAAATTCTACGTACAATTTTTGCAGGTTCTTCGTCAATAATCCACATTTTAGGATTATCAGGGTCTTTCATATAGCCATAAGGTGGGAGAGCGAGAGGTTCTCCTGCATTACCTTTTACAAAATTAGTTAATCTACGTTTTTTGCTTATATCTCTCGAATAATATTCGGCTGTTATATTCATAAATCCAATAAATGGATTTTCGCCTTCTGCACTGTCTATACCTTCGCCAACAGATATAAATCTTATATCATTTTCAGGGAATATTTCTTCAATATAAAGTCCTGCTCTTATATAATCCCTTGCAAATCTTGTAACATCTTTTACTATAACTGCTGAAAATATTGCTGTACCATTTTCTACTTGTTCTATCATCTTTTTAAAATTTTTACGATTTTTGTTTGTTCCTGATACACCGTCATCAACAAACTCTATAAGATTTACAAATCCTTTTTCTTTTGCAACCTTTTGCAATAGTTTTCTTTGATTTTGAATTGAATAACTTTCATCTAATCCGTCATCACGACTTATACGTAAATAAAGTGCTGCTGTATTATTTATATTTATTTTACTTTTTGACTGTTTCATTTTTCCTCCTTTCGGCACAGTCAAAAGCAATATTTACATTACATTTTTTATTATATTCCTTTTAACTTGCTATTGCAAAGTTATTCATCATTTTTTGTGTTTTCAATATCAGTCTGCATAAGTTTTAATAAAGTTCTATTCAAGTCAGGAGCATTTTCAGTTTTGTATATAGCACATACAACTGCTGTCAATTTTCCTATTTGATATGAACTATATGTAATTTTTCTTTCTTCTTGTTCCATTAATTTACTCCTTTCTTTCTTTTTCATTTAAAACAGTAAGTATTTTTTGTGCTTTTTTAGGTAGAACTTTTAAATCTTTATATTTATTTAATATAGCCTCACTTTTTAATCCTGCAATTATATAAGGCTTATATGCGTCAAATACATAATCTACACTTTTTTCAATATTCCCTAATTGTCTTTTTACTGTTCTTATTTTACTAGGCTTTTTATTCATTAAAAAATATTTGTTTATAAAGTTAGAATTATCTTTTTTAGTAATTACTTTTATTCTTTGTTCAAATATTTTATTTGTAAATTCTTCATCAAAAGCATTGTCTAAAACTAAATCGCCACGTATTCTATGTATTTCTATTTCAAAACGAATAATTACTTGATTTTCAGGGGCAGGGGAGTTAAGAGGGTCATCAGCAGACTTATTATATACACGTGTATAAAATTGACTTTTTCTGCTACCATAATATACTGTTCTTGCGTCATTTTTACCATTTAAAGTATATAATCCTGTTTTAAACGCTGATTTGTAGTATTTTTGCCATTGACTTAAAGGAATGCATACATCTTTTGCTAAATCTAATCTCGATACTCTGTATGCTGTATGTTCTTCAAGAATATTTTTTACTAGATTAAAATTATAATCAATCGCTTTCCAATAAGCACCAGATAATTGCACATTGTATTTCCAACCTCTTTGACTTGCTGTTCCATATTGTTTAAAAACTGTTATACCATATTGTGTAATTCTGTTAGTTGTTCCTTTGCTACATATAGGGTCTTTGCAAGTTTGCTTATATAAATCAGGTAGTATTTTAGCAAATTCGCATAAAACGTCATATGTAGTTAAGTAAAATTTGTCTTTATTTTTGGCAAGACTAACCGTTAAATAATCTATTTTAGCCATTTATACCACCTTTCTTTATATTTGTTACTCCCGTATTACATATCGGGAGCGTGGCTTTCGCTTATGCTACGCCACGTCCTTATTTATACTTGTAATAATTAAGCCATATATTTTTCCATCTTTTCGCCAATTTCAGCAAATGGGGGAACTGCATTTTGTATGCTAAATCTTTCTACATAAGGCATACCTACTAATTTCATATAAAACTCGCCTATATTATTGTATGTGTCCATTAAACCTATATCTTTTGGAAAAATCATTCTTTGTTCTGTTGGGTCAGGTGTACCGAAAAAAATTAAATCAGTTAAAGACCCTCTCATACCAGCAGAAAATCTCTCTGCATGACTTGCTTGTCCGTGCCAAAATAAAAGTATAGCCGATATTCTCTACTTTCAAAAATAAGAACACCGAGTAATGAACGTAAACGGTCTGCACGTTTTTTGTCTAATTTATCAATAAGAGTTACATATTCATCGCAGATGACTATTCTTCTTTTTCCGTCAGGATTTAATTTCACTCTTTCAAAATCAGCATAAATTTTTTCAAAAGCAGAAAAAACATCTTCTCCATAATAGAATGATTTTGATTTTTCAACGCCTAATTTTTTTGCAAAGGTCTTTTTTTGGTCTAATAGGATTAGTTCCATATCAATATTATTTGTTTCTGCATAATCACAAAATAAATTTATAAAAAATGCTATTCCAAACGTTTTACCGACTACCTGATGCACCAAATATACCTAAATGTATAATATTTTCTATAAGCCAAATATCATTTATAGTAAGCATTCTGCAACTTGATTTAATAGAAGGAATTACTGAAAATGTAAATTGACCATATGTATTACCTTCGTTAGGACTTACATAACCGTGAAAAATATTTCTTAAACCACGAATAACAACAGGTTCAAAAAATTTGCCATAATCAACGTCAACATCATCAAAATAGTAAATTTCACGACCGACATTTTTAAGGTCATATCTCATCTTGCGAAATATAGGGGCATTACCTTGCTTATTTATTAAACCTATATTTTTAAAGTGTTCTATATAATCGTCTATAATATAATCTTTTACAAGTGCTTTAAATTTCAAAAAAATATATAACAACAATATAAACAACACTATTACAATAATAATAAATATAATACGAAATACTTGTGTCATATCAATTTTATTCCATAACATAAATGCACCTAGTAAATAAATAAGAAAAGGAAAAACAAATAAGAAAATACGCATAATTTTTCTAAATACAACAGTTTTCTTCCATTTTTCAGGTGGAATATTCCTCGTTCTAATTTTATCTACTATAAAATTACGAAATTTCATATATAAATTCATACATAAATTCAGCATTGTTTTTCCTCACTTTCATTTTTATTTATAATTTGCTAATGCTAATAGATAATCAGTATCAATAAAGCCTTGCATTTCCATAATGTCATCATTTAATGTAAAGTATACAGTAGACCCTGGAATGCAAACTCCATCCATACAAGGAGTAAATTCAACATAATCGTGTTCGCAATTCATTTCTTTGGTATGAAATAATATATTAACACTTGCTTTATCATTTATAACCAGATTTCCTTTAAATCCACTAGCATAAACTTGAACTGAATATTTATCATTATTATATTTTTTTTTAATTTAATATCAGTTCCTTTATTTTTTTCAAATATTTTTAATAATTCTCTAAATGTCATATTTTTTTCTTTTGTTTCATTACTAAATCTTCTATTCATTTTAATACCTTTCCGTCAATTGGGGAATTTTGATCCCCATTGACTTTTTATTTTTTATTATTCTTCTTTTAATCTGTTGTTAACATTTAATGTAGGCTTTTGTATAACTCTTTTCATCTCGTACTCAATTATTGTGCCAAGTTTCATTTGTTCAGTTTCTCTTTGAGTAGAACCTTTATTGTCAATAAACTCATACATATCGCCATTATCTTTTACGCCACTTAATATATGAGATAGTATAGAATACGGAACATTGTCTTTTATTCCTGTTCCTGTAACCATATATCGTTCTGACATAACTTTTTCCTCCTTCCTTGAAAAATTATATAAAAAACGCCTGTTATCTCCTTTGACAACAAGCGTATTATATGCTAAAATATAAACATACGGACGCCTATTGCGTTTTGTATAAAATGGTAGGGAGCATTTATCAAATTTTGGTCGAGGAGATAAATGTTCCTTTGCTTTTTTATTTTTTGTATATATTTATTTTCTGTATATTCTTTAAGTAATAAGCCCTTAATGACATTTTTACTGCAAAAGCCATATAAACTCTTGCTATTTCAAATTGGTTTCTAATTTCCTTTTGTATTTCATTTATAATATTTTCAGTGCTATTTGTTAAATTTAATGTTGTTACATAGGTTATATTGTCTTTGTCATTTTTAGGGGTTTTATCACATTTAGAATTTCTTACTAATTGCCAGTCAATTTTAGAAATTTCAAGGCTTAAATCTTCTATAATTTTATTTATTATAAAAGTATAGCTTGCATTAAATCCTTCTTTATCGCAATAACTTTGTTTATAATATTTTAAAAGTTCGTCAGCCTCTTTATTCAATTTCATTTGCTTTCTCACTATAACACCTCCAAATTAAATAGTATTCTTTTTGACTACCCTAATTATACAACCGTAAAAATTTTTTGTCAATACTTTTTAAAAAATTTTTTAATATTGTGAAATAACAAAAGAGAATGAAATCAACATTCATTCTCTCTGTGTCCATTTGAATGGACAGTCACGGTTATTCTGGAAGTAGTAGAGTTTGCCTAATCAAGTTGTTATCTTCATCAAAGTCTTTGCACAATATCATCTGAATAGTATCTCCTTCTTTTACAGATTCATATAAAGTTTGGTCATCAAAAGTTTTCGAGACACTTTCATAGGTAATTGTTACTAAATACTGTGCAGGGTGTGATATAGGCATTAACATCGTAGTCCTTGTTGCAGCATTATACATAGGCATAAGAGTTGTATAAGAGGCTTCATACTGCATGTTCGTTACAGTTGCAGATACTTCGATTTTTTCTCTTACAGTGACCGACTGACAACCTGTTAGGACAACACACATAATAATAGCAATTAGTACAGTAAACCGTTTCATAAAATTTCCTCCTTGTAATTGTTCGGAGGACTGTGCCTCCGAAATTTTGGTTTCAAAGGCAACAAAATATTGTTACATTTTAATTATACCATATTTTACATAAAATAGCAATATAATCAATTTTTTAATTTTTTAATCATTTCTAGTTAATAAAATAATGTAAATATGCTTTTTGGTGTGCCTTTAAAATATAGATTTTATCAGCATTTGATAAAAATTCCTATAAGAACACTCCAACCAATGACGTATCTGTTCGAACTAATAACAGATAGACTAAAATCATTCAAGCAATTGGATGATTTTTTTATTTTTGCTTTAGCGTGTAGAGCCAAAAGCGAGATAAAAAACCGCTCGCTATGCGAGTGTTGTTTTAAAAACTTATAGCAAAAGATATCAAACTTAATGATATAATGTTAGTGTTCAAGCCAACAAAATATCAGAAAGGAGTGATATCTTTGAGTAATACTTTATCACACACAAAATGGAATTGCAAATATCACATTGTATTTATACCAAAATATAGAAGAAAGGTAATATATCATAAATTAAGGGCAGATATAAGAGGCTATATACAAGATTTATGCAGATGGAAAGGAGTAGAAATAGTTGAAGGACACCTAATGGCAGATCATGTACATCTTTTGTTATCAATACCACCGAAAATAAATATATCAAGTTTTATGGGATATTTATAGGATTAAATGAAGCAACTATTAGAAAATACATACTAGATAAAGAAAAGGAAGAAGCACTAGAGGATAAATTAACTAAAAAGGAACGCTATAACCTTTTTAAGAGTTTGCTACAATAGTAAATGAATAAAGGCTTGAACGAAGTGAAAGCCAGCACATTTAAGTGCTGCAATATTATATGCCCTTATAGGGCATGTAAAAACCACCTGTTTTACGGGGGATTTTATTAGAACTGTAAATTTGACAAATTATGTAAAATAATATATAATAAATAAAGATTATTGTTAAATGGAGGATAGGATAGGAAATGAGTGATAAAGCTATGGAAAAGTATCCAGAATTATTATGGCTAACAGGAGATGTTAACGCTACACCAGAAGGTGTTAATACAAAAGATGACAAATACAAAGAATATAACAGAACAATGCTAAGTATAGAATTATTGAAATGGGTAATTTCAGGAGATTATGAAAGGTTTATAGAGTGCCAACAACCTAAAAGATTATCAAGAGAAAAATTTGAAGAAATACGCGAATATACAAAAGGGATTATTAAGTCTGAAGAAGATTTAGAAGCAATCATTACATATTTAATTATTAATGATTTAGGAAAAATTAAAAGTGTTGTTAGTCAAATAGAAGATAAAATAGGACTTCAAACGGTAGATCATGATGACATATTATATCAAGGATTAGAAAAAATACCAGGAATATCACCAAGTTTTGATAAATTAGATGATAAATATAAAAATCTTATTTTAAATGGATTAAGGACTAAATTTAATATGGGACAATTTATACAATCTGAAAATTTACCACAAAATTTAGAGCCTTTAGTTGGTCTTGATGAAGAAAGTTTTAACTATTATATGTTACATGTACTTTATGATATTGGTGGAGCAACAGGTCATGTTACTAGAAAAGGTTCAATAATTATTGATGATGATTTTTGGACTAAATTCAAGACAGCTGAGGAATATTTAAAGAGAATGAAATCTAAAGAAGATATATTATCAGCTTATCAAGGATATTTAAATGAAAGAGGAAATGTATTACAATTACAAGGAGATAGCAGTGATGTTATTTCAACAATTAAGTTGTGTAATATGTTGAGAACAAGTGATCCTAAAAAAGCACAAATAGTATTACAAACACTACAAAGCCAAGAGCCTAATGTTAGAGCAATTTTAGAACAAGAATTAACTGCAACAGGAATTGATGATGATAAAGCAATTCTATTATATTATGCACCTGCAACAATGACAAATGCTATAACATATTTTAAGAATAATAATTCGGCAAATCCAATAGTTGATGGATTGAATATTGTATTACCAACATTTGCAAGAATATATAGTCAAACAAGAGCTAATCTTGCCAAAAAAGATGATATTCCTAATGTAACAACAGTAATGATTAGTAATATTGCAAAAAAAGCAGGAGAAAATCCAAATGAATTATTAACAAGTAATATAGAATTTCAAAGTGTAGGTGATGACTTTGAGGCTAGTATTTCTCCAGTACATCAAATTAATAATACTCAATCTACTAAATTTCCCAGAGGTAGCGGTAGGTAAAACCGCAGTAATAGGAATGGGAGGAGGTTCAGATTGTATACAAGCTTCTATATTAGCAAAAATATTGCAACAAAATGGAGTTCAATGTAGCGATGTAATATCAATTAGAACTAACAAAACCACATCACAAGATTCAAAAGGCAATATGGGAGAAGAAAGGACAGTACAAAATCCAGCAAGAATAGTAGATGATGATATATACTTGATTTCAACGGAAACATTAGGAAGTGGAAGATTTTTAGAAAATATTCCAGCAAAAGATTTAAATGTTTATTTAATTATAGATAGAGAAGATGGAAATTTAAAACATAAAATAGAAAAGACACTAGAGGATATTGGAAAAGTGGAATCATTGATAGGCGTTGATACAGGTGGAGATGTATTGTATCCATTAATTGAGGCGTCAAATCAATCAATTACTACACCGGATCAAGACAGAAGAGTATTGGAGGCAATAAATTCTATTCAAGGAATTAATAAAAAATGTTGTATTATAGGAATAGGAATTGATTCACCAGACTGTGCAGATACAATTTTACGAAGTGCTAATGCAAGTTATTTTGAACCGAATGAAAAAACAAAAAATGTTATTTTAGATACATATACTATGTGGGATATGAATGGAAACAACGATAAAAGGTTTGGAAAAACGTCACTTTCATGGCAGCAAGCATTAAAGGGAAGAACAGGAGTGATATGTTTAAATATTCCATCTAGATATGTTTTAGATAAGAAAAATCCATGGATTCCTTTTGTAAATATACAATCAGCAACTAGTGGAATGTTCTTTATGGACTCTCAAAAGTGTTTAAATGCAATAAAACAACGAGAAAAACAAATTAGTACAGATGGAAGATGCAATTTATAGTATCTTAAAAAATCATTCAAGTAAGTTGGATGATTTTTTTATTGTCTAAAATTATAATTAAGCTTTTTACTTTGTTAATTCACAAAATATAGAATTTTTTCATAAAATACATCATAAAAAAGTATTTTATGAAAGGAAAAATAAAAAAATGTCGAGTTACATAATAGAAGGAGGAAAAAGGCTTCAAGGAGAGACTTATGTTTCAGGTTCAAAAAATGCATCACTTCCAATAATGGCAGCAAGTATATTAAACAAAGGAATAACAAAACTATATAATGTACCAAATATCCATGATACGCAAATGATGATAGAAATATTAAAAAGCTTAGGATGTCGAGTTAAAAAAAATAAGAATAAAGTAATAATAGATTCAAGAAATATATCTAAATTTGAAATACCTGAAAAACTAATGCATCAAATGAGATCATCAGTAATATTTGCAGGAGCTATTTTGGGTAGATACAAAAAAGCAGTTTTTTCATATCCAGGGGATTGCGATATTTGGTTGATACATCGGACAAGTTTAAGATAAATGAGTGGATAAGAGAGTTTAAGTGAATAAAAAATAAAGTCTTAAAAGTCAATTTTTAGGGCTTTATTTGGTACTATAAAAGTGTAGTAATTAATTACTAAGAAGTAATTGATTATTACACTTATTTTTTTGACTAAGAAATTACACCAAAAGCAATTCAAAAAGCTACAAAATTAAATTTGGAGCGAAAGGAGGATATGAAAATGCAAAAAATAAAAGGATTATGGATTCCAGCTAATATTTTTTAGATGAAAAATTAACAGATAAAGAAAAGATGGTATTATCTATGATTATATATTTAAGTGATGAAATAGGAAGTTGTTTTGCAAGTATTTGCACAAAGTAGTCGATAAATTCAAAGAAACTATTGATAAATTTATAAAATGGATTTGTAAAAAGTTTGATATGGGTGCAGAAAATAATTTAATTAGAGATTTTGAAAGAGAAAATAATACCTTAATGGATGTAGAAAAGCAAGTAAAACAAGAAGAAAGAGAAAAAGAATTGGGAAAGGAATTATAAAATATATTAGAAAGATGTTTTAGCATTTTATTGAATTTTATAGAAAAATATGGTTTAATAATTATAATAAAGATAAGAAATCTATTAGTAATTATGGAAATAATATTTACAAAACAAGAAAATACTAATGAAAGGATAAAAATGTTAAAATATGAGGATTATAAAACCAAAATAAGTTCAATAGCTACTGCTTTTGAAGATCGTAAAAAAATAGACTTTTTCATGAAAGGCTTTAATAAGTTTAACAGGACGGATAAAAGTATAATTTTAAGTGTTTTTGAAAATTCTAACCGTATTAAACATGATCCGAGGGGACAATGGAATCTATTTTTAAAAAAACATCCAGAAGTTGCAAAAGTTATTTTGGAAGAATCGCAAGAGTGCTTAAACTCTTTTCTTGAAGAAGATGATACAGATAGAAGTGTGGAGCAATTGAAGTTTGTCGAAGTCTTTTTTGATATTGAAAGTTATGTAAATAATAATCTTGATGAAAATTTGATGGTAAAGACATTAGATAAAATATTTACTCTACAATCTAAAGATAAGACAATTATAGAAAATGGGGATGTACAGAAAATAATATCTTATTTTATTACATATATTACCAAAAAGCATTCTGATAAAGAATTTATGATGAGAATGAAAAAAAGTGTTTCATACAAACAATTAGAAACATTAGTGTGTGACTATATAGAGAATCTTGATGCAACTTCATTATCCGATAATAAATTTTTAGAATTTATTATAGAAACACAAGATGCTGTTGATTCGGAAATAATTTCATCCAAAATAAAAAATAGATTTTCTGAAAAAATAGAATTAAATAATTATGACATAAACAATATGACAGAAGTTGAAAAAGCTAATTATTATAATAAATTAGTTATTTATAGAATTCAAAAAGGTATAATTCCTAAAAATATTTGTATTGAATTATTAAGAGGTCAATGTAATAGTTTAGTGACTAGAATGGCTAATATCGATTATATTAAAAGTTATTTATATGAAAATGATGTTAAAAATACTATAGTTTTCTTTGATGAGCAATTACCAATTGCTGGGCAAGCGATTGGTAATTCGCAAGTAGGAACAGTTTGTATTCAATTGAATAATCAGGAATTAGATATTACATCTTTTCATGAAGCCACTCATGCCATACAGTATAATGATATGTTTGCTATAAAAAAATATAGAGGAAATAGATATTCTATGTTAAAAGACCATCTAATAGCACATAAAGCGATGGATTATGACACATATAGAGATAATTATCCCAGTTTATTGTTTGAAGAAGAAGCAGAACATGAAGGTCGTAGACTATATTATCAATATTTAAAAGATACTAATAGTTCTAGGAAAAGTAAAGAGGAAATTGAAGAAGGTATAGTCAGATATTCGGGGAAAATATATGTTTTAGATACTGTAAAAATTAATGGTGAAGAAAAGAATAAAGTACAGATATTTGATGAATTATTAAGAAAAGAACCTTCTATAATTGAACAATATCCAATATTACAAATTGAATATAATTTGGATGGTACAAAAAAGGCTTTATCACAAATAATGCATTCTTTAGAATTAAAATGCTCAACAGATAAAGATGAGGATGAAGCATCAAGTATAGCAGATTGTATTTTGAGAGATATACAAGAGATAAGTGAATTTGAATATAATGAATTATCTAAATATACATCAAACAGTACATTCATTTCAAATATGATTAAACAGTTTTTAAGTCGTGTCTCAATTGTTAAAAATGAAAACTTAACACTAAAACTTGGTATAGAAAGTGGTTCAATTGAAACACCTTATATTGACCAGACATATGAAGAAATTACAAGTCAAGATAGAGTTCCAGAACAAAGGGAATCTAATGACGCTTAAATTATATAAAATGGAGAAGTATATATGATAGATATTGAATATGCAAATGCATATAGTGAAGTATTAGAAATATTAAAATATATTCCTATAAAAGATTATAATAAAATTCCAAAGAATAAAATTGAATTATTTGAAAAAAATGCCAACGATGAACATAGATTTATATATAATCCAAATAAAACATTAGAGGAACAAAATGTAACTAAAAGAGCAAAAGCTATTATAGCAATTTTATTTAGAGATTATTGGGCTAATGAAATTCAGAGAGAAAAAATTATCAAAAAACAGAATTATGATAGAATCAAATTAGAAGAAGAAAAAAGACAAAATTATAATCCTAATAATATTTTTAAAAACAGGGAGATAAAATATACTGAAATTCCAACATCAAATATTACTTCAATGATAGAATATAAAGAATCTGTTTTTAAAAGGGTTATAGATAAGATAAAAAGCATATTTGCAAAAAAATAGAACAAGTCAATTGCTTGTTCTATTTTTGACAATATGATTATAAACAGATATTCAACGATATTATCTCTGATAGAATAAAACAAAAGCATAAACAAAGAGCAAAACAAAATTTCGCAAAAGTATTGAGAAAGTTTTAAAAATATGATATAAATAGAAGAAATAAAAGAGATTTTGAGTTATTTTAAAATTCTGAACAACTTAAGAAAGAGAGGTATAAAATGGGACAAGATAATGAATTAAAAATATTTGAGGATAAAAAAATTAGAGCAAAATGGGTTGATGAAGAAGAAAAATGGTATTTTTCAGTAGTTGATATAGTTGCTGTTCTAACAGAGAATGATTATCAAGCAGGAAGAAAATATTGGAAAACTCTGAAAATGAGGCTAAATCAAGAAGGAAGTGAACTGGTAACAAATTGTTACCAGTTGAAAATGCAAGCTAATGATGGCAAGCTAAGAGATACTGATGTTATGACTATAGAGCAAATTTTACGACTTATTCAATCAATCCCTTCTAGAAAAGTGGAGCCATTAAAATTGTGGTTAGCACAAGTTGGAAAAGAAAGAATAGACGAAGCATATGATCCAGAAATAGCAATTAATAGAGCATTGGATATATACAGAAAAAAAGGATATTCAGAAGAATGGATAAATCAAAGATTAAAAACAATAGATATAAGAAAAGAATTTACAGATGAATTAAAAGAAAAAGGTATAGATTCAGGTAAAGACTTTGCTATATTAACTAATATTCTAACACAGGCTTGGAGTGGATATTCTGTAAAAGAATACAAAAATTTAAAAGGATTAAAAAAAGAAAATTTACGAGATAATATGACAAATATGGAATTAGTTTTAAATATGTTAGCTGAAACCTCTGCAACGGAAATATCAAAGAGTAAAAAACAAAAAGGTTTTAAAGAAGCTGAAAATTCTGTTTTAGAAGGTGGAAATGTAGCAAGAGTTGCAAGAGAACAATTAGAAAGAAAAATTGGAAAAAAGGTTGTATCTGATAAAAATGCTAAAGAAATAAGAAAGCTAAATTCTAGTGAAGAACAATAAAAAAGAATCGTAGGAAAAACCGACATTGCTAAAATGATATATAGTGTTATATAGATTAAGTTGGCTACAAGTTGAAGTCATCTGAATAAAGTTCTAATTTTTTGAGTTAAAAACTTGAAATTTTAGAGCTTTTTATTTTGCAAATTCACAAAATTTAGACTTTTTTCATAAAATACATCAGAAAAAAGTATTATATGAAAGGAAAAATAGAAAAATGTCAAGTTACATAATAGAAGGAGGAAAAAGACTCCAAGGGGAGACCTATGTTTCAGGTTCAAAAAATGCATCACTTCCAATAATGGCAGCCAGTATATTAAACAAAGGAATAACAAAACTATATAATGTGCCAAATATTCATGATACTCAAATGATGATAGAAATTTTGAAAAGTTTAGGATGTCGAGTGAAAAAAAATAAAAATAAAGTAACAATAGATTCGAGAAATATCAATAAATTTGAAATACCAGAGAATTTAATGCATCAAATGAGATCATCTGTAATATTTGCAGGAGCAATTTTGGGCAGATATAAAAAAGCAGTTTTTTCATATCCAGGGGGGTGTGACATTGGAGCAAGACCAATAGATTTACATTTAAAAGCATTTGAAAAACTTGGTGTGAAAATAAAAAAAGAATTTGGAAAAATAAATTGTGAAGTAGATGAAATAATACCTACAGATATTAATTTAGATTTTCCAAGTGTTGGAGCAACAGAAAATATAATGCTTTTAGCAGTTTTAGGAAAAGGAACAACTAGAATAATAAATGCTGCGATGGAGCCAGAAATAGTTGATTTACAAAACTTTTTAAATTCTATGGGAGCAAAAATAAGTGGAGCTGGAACAAATATAATTAAAATCCAAGGAGTAAATACATTAAAAAATGTCAGCTATAATATAATGCCAGATAGAATAGAA
>OCVV012876140.1_pt1 | contig 15817 bp, 11 predicted proteins | sample 1539721 | NCBI WGS metagenome assembly OCVV01 (sample SAMN02144230, study PRJEB22623) | gut metagenome | biome: sheep rumen | host: Ovis aries | place: New Zealand
GCCGAGCAATCGTTCTGCTGTCCTCTTCAAGAACATACTTACTGAGAGCGAAATGGCATACGTCCAGCAGTCGATGCCACAGGGCGAAACGCTGCACTACGCCCTCATTCTCGCCAATGTCTATAAGCGCGGAATACAAAAGGTGGAGTTCACAATCAAAAAGAAATAAATCAAACGTATGCAGGGGGAGTTGTCATGATGTGACGCTCCCCTTGCTTGTTTTCCCTTTGCGAGGAATTCTCTTTCCACTATTGCAATTCTTTTTTTTGATTCTACTGAAATGTCGAGCCTTCGTCGTTTTTCAAGCGAGCCCTCGTTTGAACTACGCCGAGGGCTCGCTGATTCGATAACGAGCCCTCGTTACTATAGTAAATCCCCAAATATGCATGAAAACCATCAAAGCCGTTTTTCTTTTGTGAAAAAACGACGCTGCAGTCATGCGAGAATGAATAAACGTGAAAAAAATAGAAAAAGTTTTACAATAAAATAAGAAAGTGTTCGTTATTAAGGTTATGGGTTTAAAGCGAACAATTCAGAAATGCGCCCTGATGGGTGTGCTGTCGCTGGCATCGCAAGGTGCTTGGGCGCAGATGGACGTGCAGTTTTCCGACTACGTCCGCCTGAAATCGTACTACAATCCTGCTGTGTCGGGAACGGACGGCAAGCTGAATGTGGTGGGAGCATACGCCATGCAGTTTGTGGGCTACGATAATGCGCCTAAGACCATGTATGTGAGCGCTGACATCCCGATTTTTTTCCTTGGTCCGCGCCACGGTGCTGGTGTGAGCCTCATGAGCGACGACGTGGGCATTTTCCGCCAGCAGACCATCAGTCTGCAATACGCCTTCAATATGAAGATTGGCAAGAGGGGCAGGTTGGCTATCGGTGTGAATGGTGGAATGATTCAGGAAACCATTGATGGTAGCGGCCTCCTGCTGCCCGACACGGGTTCGGGTGGTGGCACTGACCCTGCATTCCCTACGTCGGAGGTGAAAGGCTCGCATATCGATTTGTCGGCTGGTGTCTATTACTACCACCCGAAGTATTGGGGAGGCTTCTCCGTGCGACATCTGGCTGCCCCTCTGTTGGAAGTGGGCGAAACGACCCTCTATCAGATTGACAGAACTTATTATTTGATGGGTGGAGGCAATATACGCCTCAAAAATTCGTTATTCTCTTTGCAACCTTCTTTCATGGTGATGACCGACATGAAGAACTGGAGGGAGGATGTGCAGCTGAAGGTGAGCTACGAATTTGAGTCGCGGAGTTTCTACGCTGGAGTAGGGTACAGCCCTGGCATCTCCACTACTTTCTTCCTCGGTGGCAATTTCCACGGCATAGGTCTTGGCTATTCTTACCAGATGTACACGTCGGGAGTCGGGATGCTGAATGGTTCTCACGAAATCACATTGGGCTACCAAACCGAACTGGACCTCTTCAAGAAGGGACGCAATCGACACAAAAGTGTGAGGTTCTTGTGAAAAAAGGTCAAAAGTCAAAGGTCAAAAGCCAAAGGCAACCTCAGACCTTAGTCCTTAGACCTTAGACCTCAGACCTTTGACATCAAAAACTCAAAAAACGTACCTCAACAACGATAAAGGTAACTAAATAGATATGAAGAAGTTTTTATCAATCCTTTCCGTAGCAACGGTGCTTCTGTTCGTTTCCTGCATGGGCGGTACGAGCAAGTCGGGCACAGGTGGTGCTGGAGGAGAAGTGACTGGTGTGAGCGGAAGCTCCATGCAGGAGCCTGCTCCTTACGGAATGGTGCTTGTGAAGCGTGGTTCCCTGAAGATGGGAACAGAATCTACTGACTCCCTGTGGGGCAAAGACCTGCCAACTCGTGACATTTCGGTCGATGCCTTCTGGATGGACGAGCATGAAGTGACCAACTCCATGTATCGCCAGTTCGTGTTCTGGGTGCGCGACAGTATTATTCGTGAACGTCTCGCCGACCCTGCATACGGTGGCGATGAGTCCTACAAGATTGAGGAGGACAAGAACGGCGACCCTATCACACCGCACCTCAACTGGAACAAGTCGATTCCTTGGAAGAACCCTGACGAGGACCAGCAGCGTGCCATTGAAAGTGTCTATACCATCCATCCGTTCACAGGCGAGCGTATGCTTGATGCCAGTCAGATGAACTATCGCTACGAGACATTCGACTATGCGACGGCTGCATTGCGCAAGTATCGTCTGAATCCAGCTGAGCGCAATCTCAACACCGATGTGCAAGTGGATCCGAACGAGGTGGTGATGATTTCGAAGGATACCGCATACGTTGACGACGAGGGAATCATCCACCGCGAGACACTCACTCGTCCACTCTCATCGATGTGGGACTTTGTCAACACATATATTGTTAATGTCTATCCCGACACCACTTGCTGGATTAACGATTTCCAGAATGCGGAGAACGAGGTGTATATGCGTCTCTACTTCAGCCATGCCAACTACAATGATTTCCCTGTCGTTGGTGTGAACTGGGAGCAGGCAAATGCTTTCTGCAACTGGCGTACCAACTATCTCATTCGTGGACTCGGAGCCAGTGCGAAGTTCATTCAGCGCTACCGTCTCCCAACCGAGGCTGAATGGGAATATGCAGCCCGTGGCAAGGAAGGCAACGAACTGCCTTGGACACAGGAAGGCGTGAAGAGCGAGAAGGGATGCTTCTACGCCAACTTCAAGCCCGATCGTGGTAACTACACTGAGGATGGCAACCTCATCACCTCTAAGGTGGGTATCTTCTCAGCCAATTCCAACGGTCTCTACGATATGGCAGGAAACGTGGCAGAGTGGACATCTACCATCTTCACAGAGGCTGGTGTGCTCTCCATGAGCGATATGAACCCTGAACTCTACTACAACGCAGCCAAGGAAGACCCTTACGCTCTGAAGAAGAAGTCGGTTCGTGGCGGTTCGTGGAAAGACCCTGAGAGTTTCATCAAATCCGCTTGGCGTTCCAGTGAATATCAGAATGTCGGTCGTTCCTTCATTGGTTTCCGCTGCGTCCGCTCACAAGTGGGAACAGGCTCAAAATCAGCGAAAGGGGCAAAGAGTAGCGGTGGTAAAACCAGACGACAGAGGCATTAAATGAAAGTGAAAAGTGGAAAGTGAAAAGTGAAAAATGAAAAAGTCTCCTAAAGAAATCGGCAAAATCAGCAAATTTTAAAATTTAGTACATTTAGTCTATTTCTTTAGGAGACATAAACTCACAAACTTAAAAACTCAGAAACTCAAAAACTAAAATAATTATGGGAAGTAAAAAATGGAACTGGATTTTTAGGCTTCAGGCTTGGATGGACTCCAAGACTGGTCAGCAGTTCTTGAACTATGCATATAGTTGGGGTGCATCCATTGTGATTCTCGGTGCCCTCTTCAAATTGACACACATTGCTGGTGCTAACATGATGCTCTTCATTGGTATGGGTACCGAGGTGATTGTGTTCTTCTTGGCTGGTTTTGAACATCAATATGCAAACGAAGGTGACATCACAGATGCCGAAGACAAGAGGCTCGCTGTGGCTGCCAAAGCTATTGATGACAGCGAAGAAGCTGAAGAAAGAGGTACTGTGGTCGTTGGCGGCGGTGGACTCGGTGGCGGAACCATCATCATCGGTGGTAACGGCGGCGGAGCACCAGCAGGTGGAGGCACTGTCGTCATTGGTGGCGGTGGCGTACCAGCCAGTGGTGCAGCAGGAACCGAAGGCAGTGTGGCTTCATCCACAGGCGATGCGCCAGTCGATGCAGCTGCCTTGGCGGAAGGACTTTCCCACATCTCTGTTCCTCAGTACAGTGGCATGACACCAGAGATGCACGAGGCTACCGAAGCTTACGTCAACCAGCTTCACGAACTCACCGAAGTGCTCAAGCAAGTGGCAGAGCAGTCTGCACGTCTCACGCGCGACTCGGAGGAAATGGAGAACATGAACCGCACGCTCACTGGCATCAACCGCTTCTACGAGATGCAGCTGCGCGACGTGGGTCAGCAGAGTGCAACACTCGACGACGTGAACGCACAGACCAAGCGACTGGCAGAGCAGTTGGTTGAACTCAACGGACTCTATACTCGCATGGTAGAAGCTCTCAAGGCTAATCTGAAGGGATAAACGCCTCGTTTCTTAATTACAAAAATTACAATTCCTACACATAGATGGCTGGACATAGAAAGAAAGTCACACCTCGTCAGAAGATGATTAATCTGATGTACGTTGTACTGATGGCAATGCTTGCCCTCAACGTGTCATCGGATGTGCTCAACGGCTTCTCGCTCGTTGATGAGAGTCTGACTCGCTCCACCAACAACGCATCCACCCAGAATTCTGCCACCTTCGCCCAGATGGAAACGGCCATGAAGCAAAACCCCGAGAAGGTGCGCGAATGGTACGAAAAGGCAAAGTTCGTGAAGACCAAGTCGGACTCAATCTGCAAGTTTGCGGAAGAACTCAAGTGGAAGATTGTTCGCAAGGTAGATGGCGAAGATGCTGACATCAACAATATCAACGGAAAAGAAGACCTCGAAGCAGCTACCCAGGTGATGCTCGCTCCAGGCGTGGGCAAGGGCAAGCAGCTCTTCAATGCCATCAACAGCTACCGTAACAACGTGGTGAAGATGGTCAACGACCCTGCCAAGCGTCGAATCATTGCCGACAACCTTTCCACAACCGTGCCTAAGAAAGGCAAGCAGCTCGGAAAGAACTGGCAGGAATATATGTTCGAGAATACCCCTGTGGCAGCGGCTGTCACCCTCCTCACCAAGTTGCAGAACGACGTGCGTGCAGCCGAGGGCGAAATCATGCACGAACTCATTGCCAACATCGACGTGAAGGATGTGCGTGTCAACGAAATCAACGCATACGTCATCCCAACGGCACAGACCGTCGTGCGTGGAGGACGCTTCTCTGCCCGCATCATCATGGCAGCAGTCGATACCACTTCACGACCTGATATCTACATCGGCAACACGCTCCTGAAGTCATCCAACGGACGCTACGAGACGATTTGCAATTCTGTCGGCGACTTCACCCTCCGTGGCTACATGGAGATGCGCAATGGCGATGGCGAAACCATCCGTCGCGAGTTCTCGCAACCTTATACCGTCGTGGAACCAACCGCCACTGTTTCGGCAACGATGATGAACATGCTCTATGCCGGCTACCAGAACCCTATCAGCGTGTCCGTGCCAGGCGTACCAGTCAACAAAATCAATGCAACCATGACTGGCGGAAGCCTCACCAAGAAAGGCGATGGAAGCTATGTGGCTGTGCCAACACAAGTCGGCTCCGAAGTGGTCATTACCGTGACCGCAGAGAACGAAGGCCGTCAGCAGGAAATGGGCAAGTTCCCATTCAAAGTCCGCAAGCTCCCAGACCCAAGTCCGTTCATGGAAATCAAGGACGCGCAAGGCAACATCAACCGCTACAAGGGCAGTGCGCCACTCTCGAAGGCTTCTCTCCTTGCTACCAAAGGCATTGGAGCTGCCATTGATGATGGACTTCTCGACATTGCCTTCCGTGTGACAGGTTTTGAAACCACTTTCTTCGACAACATGGGTAATGCCGTGCCCGAAGTGTCCAAGTCGGCAGATTTCACCGACCGTCAGCGAGCTCAGTTCCGCAATCTCACCCGAGGCAAGCGCTTCTATGTCTCTCGTGTTCACGCAGTCGGTCCCGACGGCATCGAGCGCGTCCTTTCCAGCACGATGGAAGTCATCGTGAACTAAGCTCGAACGTGAAGCGTAGGGTGTGAAAAGTGTAAAGTGAAAAGTGAAAAAAGAAAAAGTCTCCTAAAGAAATTGGCAAAATCGGCAAAATATTAAAATTTAGTACATTTAGTCTATTTCTTTAGGAGATATAAACTCACAAACTTAAAAACTCAAAAACTAAAATAAATAAGATGAAAGTCAATGGAATGAAATATCAGTCTGTGAACGCACGCAGCCTTTGGACTGTCGCATTCATGGCATTTTCCTTATTGCTTTTCCCTCTGAGCCTTGCCGCACAGCCTCAGAAGTCGCGCGTCGGAACGAACAACGCACGCACTGCACGTCAGCAGCAACAGCAGCAGACCGTCAGCCGTGCCAGCCTCATGTATCCAACGGCTGTTTCCGTGCCTGACGATGTGCCTTGGCGACGCGATGTCTATCGTGAACTCGACCTCACGAAGGACGAGAACGCCGCCCTCTACTATCCTGTTGAGGCTCGCGGCAACGAGATGAACCTCTTCACGCTCCTCTTCCGTCTCCTCAACACGGGCAAGATTCCTGCCTACGAGTACAAGCTTGATGGAAAAGAAGACTTCACACAAGCCAACCGTATGCACTTCAAGGACATGCTCGAACGCTACAACGTGTTCTTCGAGATAGACGGCAACAAAATCAACGTGAACGATGCCGACGTGCCAAGTGCAGAAGTCCTCAGCTACTATGTGAAGGAAAGCACCTACTACGATGAGCAGACTGCCACCTTCCATTCCCGTGTTGTCGCTCTCTGTCCTATCCTCCACCGTTCCGACGACTTCTCCTTCGACACCCGCAAATACCCAATGTTCTGGGTGAAGATTGAGGATGTGGAGCCATATCTCAGCCAGCGCATGATTATGATTTCCAATCTCAACAACGCTTCCCGCATGTCGATGGCAGACTTCTTTGCCACCAACAAGTATAAGGGCACCATCTACATGACCACCAACATGCAGGGCAAGTCGCTCCAGCAGGAAGTGGCAGCACGCCAGCAGGCAGAAGCCGAGAAAGCAGCAGGCGTAGTTGATTCCCTCGCCTTACGCGAGACACAAGCCATGCAGCGCGAGCAGAACCGCATCGAGAAACAACTCTCCGACTTCGAGAAGCACATCTGGGAAACACCTGTTGACAGTGCCGAACTCGCCCGCAAGGACTCCATCGCCGCAGCCGAAGCCGCAGCCAAGGCCGCCAAGAAGAGTCGTCGCGTGAGACGTGCTTCCAATAGTGACGAAGCTTCCACCGACTCCGCATCTTCCTCCCGTTCTTCCCGCCGCAATTCTTCAGCCACAAAGAAGGAGAAGAAAGAGAAGAGTAGCAGTTCTGGCAGCGCATCCCGCGTCTCCGTTCGTCGCCAGCGACACTAACCAATGATTTGACATAACAGTCTCACATACTACAAATAGAATTATAAGGGTGCAGAGCAATCTGTACCCTTATTTTGATATTACTACCTGAAGACTTCGACAGTATTGCCGCTCTCTTTGGATTGCAGTGAATCTTCCTTTAGGTTTAACTAAATGACCGAGCCCTCGTTATCGTTCAAGCGAGGGCTCGTTTGAGCTTCGCCGAGGGCTCGCTTGAACTCAAACGAGCCCTCGCACAACTAGTTGAATCAAATGACCGCTTCTGTACAATCAAAAGAGAGCATCGGAACAAAAGTAAACACTCGTCTGGAATCCGATAACCAACGAGGTTCATAGTACCCCAGAACATTGTCGATAACAGGACTTTCCTAACGAGAAATAACTATTTTAAGTGAAATAATCCACCAAATGGAGTGGTTTTCTCAGATTTTATGTTTACTTTTGCCATGTCATTGATGTTTCTTACTTGTTTTTTGTAACATAAGATTATTGAATTAAAGTATTTCGAATCTTTTTGTATAATCATTTAACTAATAATATATCAACAGTATGGCTAAAACTATTAAATTCAACCTTATATGCGATAATAAGCCTATAAGAACAATTGAGGATTTGCAAAACAATTTCTCTATAGAAGATGTTCTATCTTATTACGACAACAAATTATTACATCGTTGGTTGGCTGTTCGTGGTTATGAAGAGCATTTGTCTCGCGTTAATGCAATTGAGAGTACAGAACAAATAGAAATAGCAAAGTTGCTTATTGAAATATTTGAGGTTGATACTGACATTAAAAAGATTGAAGAGGACATTTTTATGCTTAAGTATCTTAGGGAGAAGCAAATGTATTGTGGATTATATGACAAACAGAAAAAAGCTGTGAAGGATGTTATTAACGATTATGAAGCAAGATATAATGATTTAATTCGGAAAATTCTTGACAATCCTGATGATGAAGCTTTGATTAAAGCTAACATCAAAGAAATCACTATGGAGTATGCTTGGATTTTGAAATTGGATCATAGAAATCTCTTCTATATTCTACTTAATGCTTCAAAGTTAGCAATCCTATGTTTGTTGATGAATGAAGATTCTCGCAAGTATTATATTCCTGATACCACAACAAATGAAGAGGGCGAAGAGGTATCTGATTCCGACCCACGCAAGGATAGAATGTACAAAGCAATTTGCGACATGATTTCTGCTAAAGATTTTAAGGATTCTCTTGGTGATAAATTACATATACATTCTGGGAAAACAGACGAATATTGGAAAGATATAGAAGCTGGTAATAAAAAATATATGATTATCAGTATGGGGGAAAACACTCCGTCATACAGTAGAACTAAAGATTATGTACGCCACGCAGGTGTGAAAGACTCTGATTTATCTAATGATGATATAAAGAATAAGTTCGTCATATTAAATGGTATTGACTACAAGAGTAATTCAGACACTAATGAACTCATATACATGGAGGTATAAACTATGAGAAGCAGTACAATTAATAAATTGGCTTCATACGTTGATGCGTTGCGTCCAATTATTTATATCAATCACTTTGATTTCAAGGTGATTGATGAAGCTATTGCAAGCATTGGCTCAAAAACTAAATATGTTGAGTTCAACAATGCCTTGGGACTTGTGGATTTCAAGTCAAAGAGTCCCATGATGGAATGTGATTTGGAGCATTTCTTGAGACTAACTATGGATGACGGCTTTGAGCAAGAAACATTCTTAGTTTTAAAGGATGTCCACCAAGAATTGACAAATCCAAAAATAATTGCATTATTAAAGCGTATCGCAGAAAATAATGTCTATAATGACAATTTCAATACAACAATTTTCATTCTTTCAGAAACAACCGTCATTCCAAAAGAACTGGAAAATTATATAACAGTTTTTGATATTCCTCTTCCTACTCTTTCTGAAATACTTACTATAGTTAATGATTTTGTCAAGGACTTAGATATTGAAGTGGAAAATGACACTGTTGATGAAATCGCTTTGTCTTTCAAAGGATTGAATGAATTTCAAATTAAGCAAATTCTAAATCTTGCATATCAGGATGGTGGACGAATTGACAATAACGACAAGGTGTTAATTCTCAAAGAAAAAGAACAGTTTATCAAGAAGTCTGGTATGCTTGAAATCATTAATTTTTCAGAAACCATCAATGATATTGGAGGTCTGGAAAATTTGAAGGATTGGTTGCAACGCAAAGCTAAGATTTTCGCTAATCTTGATAAAGCTATCAAATTTGGAGTTGACGTACCAAAAGGTGTAATGATTATCGGTATGCCTGGTTGTGGGAAGAGCTTAACTGCGAAAGCAACGGCTAGCTTATTTGAAATTCCTTTGGTTCGTCTTGACGTCGGTCGATTGCTCGGTAAATACGTAGGTGAATCCGAGGAAAATATGCGCAAAGCCTTACGCCTGTCAGAAGCTATAAGTCCATGTGTCTTATGGATTGATGAGATTGAAAAAGCCTTTGCAGGTGTCGGTGGAGACGGAGGTGGTAGTGATGTTACAACCCGTTTGTTCGGTCAGTTCCTTACATGGATGCAAGAAAAAGATAATACTGTGTTTATTGTGGCAACAGCAAACGACATTTCTCACTTGCCACCAGAATTCCTCAGAAAAGGTCGATTTGACGAATTATTCTTTGTTAATTTGCCAAATGGAGAAGAACGAAGAAAGATTCTTGACATTCATCTCAAGAAGAGAAACAAATGGAATCCCGAAATTGATTCAATTGGTCTCATAAAGGAAACTGAAGGCTTTAATGGTGCTGACTTAGAATCTGTTGTTAAGGATACAATTGAAAGTGCTTTTATAGATGGACGCACGTTGATAAGAACAGAAGATTTAATTAAGACAATCAAAGAAACCAAATCTATCTCAAACACTCTTAATGATAAGATTGAAGAAATAGAGAAAACAATTAAAAAGATTGACATAAAACCGGCAAGTAAAGAGGATAAAAAATAATCATTATGGCTGACATTGTAGATGATGTTTTATTGTTCATTGAAGATGATATTGAACCACCAATAACTGTAGCAGTAGCAGAGCAACTCAAACCAATTCAAAAAAAGTTTATAGAGAGCTTTGCAAGAAAAAGTGAGGATGTACCTGTAGAAGATTGGTTGCAATCACAATTAGCAGAAAGTCTTCCTGAATATCAAGAGTCTGAAATCGCAGAAATGAGCAATGAAATCATTTCGACACTTAAGACACAAGAAGAAAAGAAAGAATCATTAGATGATGCATTAGCTAACGGAAGGTCAAAAGAATCCTGGTTCGCGAGCGAAATGAAATCTGTGACTTCTCAAATGAGCGCAGAGGAAGCTTCAAACTATCTGCACGGTTTAGACAATGCATTAGAGTCTGCGAACGAATCTTTGTTCAGAACAATTCACACTCAAAACGGTGCAGGACCAATAAGTCAAAATCCGAGTTTGGATGGGTATATTGCCGAACAATACCATGCACAAACATTCAACATGAATGCAGAGGCTGCTGGTAGCCCTTATCGAGCAAAAGTGTTGGAACCAAATGGTCAAGCTTATGCAAGGAATTCCGTAGATATTGAGATTATTGACGGAAGTGGTAAAATTGTTCGACGTTATCAATCTAAATATTGCAAAAATGCTGATGCAACAGCAAAAGCATTCGAGAAGGGAGATTATCGAGGACAACAAAAGCTTGTTCCCGAAGGGCAAGAAACAGGTATTTCCAAAAAGTGTACAACTGTTATCGAGTCTCCTGATGGCATATCCAGCAATCCTCTTTCAAAATCTAAAGCTAAGGAACTTCAGGCCGAAGCTCAAAGTGGAAAGTGGAATGATCTCAATTGGAACGAATACAAAGCTAAAGATTTAGCAATTGGTATCGGTCAACAAGCAGGACAAGCTGCACTTATGGGAGCTGCCATTGGAGCAGGTTTTAAGGTGGCTGAAAAGGTGTGGAATGGCGAAAAAATTGATGGAGAGGAAGTTGCAAAAGTGGCAATAGAGTCAGGCGTAGATTTCGGAGTCAAAGCAGCATCAGCTGGTGCGTTGAAGGTCGGTGTGGAGAAGGGCATCGTAAGAGCTATTCCAAAAGGAACTCCTGCAGGTATAATAGCTAATATCGCTTTTGTTGGTGTTGAAAATGCGAAAGTCGTTTACAAAATGGCAAAAGGCGAATTATCCCTTAAAGAAGGTGTCGGGAAAATGGAGCAAGTCACTGTTTCCACCGCAGCAGGAATAGCTGCTTCAGCTAAGGGAGGTGCGTTGGGAGCTTCTTGTGGTAGTGTGTTCGGTCCTGTAGGAACTGCTATTGGTGGCTTCATTGGAGGCACTGTTGGTTATTTGGCAGGCTCTAAAGTTGGCGAAGTTATAGTAAAGTGTGCTCAAAAAATTAGAAAAGCAGCTGTGAAGGCTTTAAAAACTATTGGTTCCACAGTAGTTAGTACTGTAAAATCGATAGCAAGTGGCATTAAGAGCTTTTGTAGTGGATTGAAGAGCTGTTTTAGCCTATGGTGATTCAAATCTTTGCTCCTGTATTTTGATAGTTTACAATTTATCTTATCAAGATTGACAACAGAATGAGAACCCCACTGATTTTAGCAATTATGTCTAAGGTCAATGGGTTTCTTGTTCGCAAAATGTGCCAAGTTATCTATGATGGGAACATTGGAGTTTGTCCTTGATATAGTTTCTTTTTGTAATAATTGGAACTTGTTAGTGCTGAGTTTGGATGATTGTTTGTAACTTTGTGGCAAATGAATGAAGTTTGGGGTGGAATGCTTTATACCTCCGCTGACTGTGAAACAGAGAAATAATAGAAAATAAAGGATAAGATATGGCTAAAAAGAGAAATGTTGAAGGAGAGAACCAGAAATTGGTTGTAAATCACAATCAATTTGAAAAGGAGAATGTAACTTGCAACTATCCCACAGAGGTAGTCGCAAAATGCGACCACCTTGTTGAAAACGAAACGACTTTCAGTCAAACCGATATAGAGAAAATGATTATTACTGTCAGGGGTGTGCAAGTGCTTATAGACCAAGACATAGCACGTTTATACGAAGTTACGACCAAACGTCTGAATGAGCAGGCAAAACGTAATTCAGCCAGATTTCCTTTGACGTTTCGTTTTCAATTAACAAAAGAAGAATATAATGAGGTAGTCGCAAATTGCGACCACCTTCAATCTTTGAAGTTCCGTTCTACTTTGCCTTATGCTTTTACGGAGCCTGGGATAGCACAACTTTCATCCGTTCTTCATAGTGAGAAAGCCATAGAAATAAGTGTCAAAATAATGAGTGCGTTTGTTGCCATGCGCCATTTCATGATTCAGAATGCTGGAATTCTAATGCGCATTGCACATTTGGAGCATCATCAGATTGAAACGGATGAGAAGATAGATATGATTTTGGACAAGATGGAGGCAAACTCTCCCAAGCAGCAGCCAGAACAGATCTTTGCCACAGGTTGTATTTGGGATGCATGGATGTATGTTTCGGATTTAGTGAGAAGCGCAAAACAAAGGATAATATTGATAGACAACTTTGTGGATGACCGAGTGTTGTCATTGTTGGACAAGAGGTCTGATAATGTGTCAGCCACAATACACAGCCGCTATTATGACCAGTTCCAGACAGATTTGAAGAAGCATAATGCGCAATATCCTGCCATAAACTTCGTGCAGCTTGCTCACAAAAATCATGACCGTTTCCTCATTATTGACGATAAAGTCTATTTATTAGGTGCCAGCTTGAAAGATATGGGGACGGGGCTATGCGCCGTCACTGAAATGCAGGCTTCGCCCAATGCAATACTTGAGATGTTGAAATAGAAAATGCAATTTTAAAAAACATGGGGTGTTTGTGCTGAGTTTGGATGAATGTTTGTAACTTTGTGGCAAATGAGAAAAACAATGGATACTATGATGAAAAGGAGTATATTGGTGCTGATGGCATTACTTGTGTTTGCTGTCGGGGCGAAGGGACAGGAAAGTGATGGGTTGAGAGTGAAAATCAGTTCGGGACTCGTTGAGGGAATCGAGCAGGAGGGTACGCAGGCTTTCCTCGGAATACCGTATGCTGAGGTGGAACGCTTCATGCCACCACTGCCAGTGAAGCCTTGGCAGGGGGTGAGGCGCTGCGACCACTGGGGACCGAAGGTGATGCAATGGACGAATGGGCGCAAGTTGAGCGAAGAGGAGATGTCGGAGCAGAACTCGTGCGTGCTCAATGTGTGGACTACTGACCGCAAGGCGCACAAGCCCGTAATGCTGTGGATTCATGGCGGCGGGTTCGACTCTGGGGCTTCGACATGGAATCCTGGTATGTGTCTGGCAAAGAAGGATGTCGTGGTGGTGAGTCTGAACCACCGACTGAATATCTTGGGTTTTCTCGACCTGTCGGCTTGCTCTGAGAAATATAAGTATTCTGCCAATGTGGGTATGCTGGACATCGTGGCTGCATTGGAATGGATTCGCGACAATATCGCTCAGTTCGGCGGCGACCCTGGCAATGTGACTGTGTTTGGCGAGTCGGGTGGGGGAGGTAAGGTGGGTACCTTGCTGAGTATGCCTTCTGCCAAGGGGCTTTTCCACAAATCCATCATCATGAGCGGAACGATTCTGAACGTGAATACCAAGGCGATGAGCGAGAGTTTGGGAAAGGCGGTGCTGAAGGAACTGAACATTGATGCGGAGCATGTGGAGCGTATCAAGGAAGTGCCTTACGAGGAACTCTATGCAGCTGGACAACGGGCGATGGCTGCAAGTATCGGCACTCGTAAGCCTGGCACTCCGATGATGTGGGGCTTTGGACCTACTCCCGACGGGGAGACGCTGTTGCAACAGCCTTTCCAGCCTGGTTTTGCTTCGATTTCGGATGATGTTCCCATTTTGATTGGTACGACTTTCAACGAATTGCAGCGGTTGCATTATGGTCATGACATGACGCAGGAGGAGGCGAAGAACGAACTGAAGCGGACATTCGGTGAGGACACGGAAAAGTATGTGGCTGCCATGAAGGAGGCTTGGCACGACTGCACGCCTCAGGACATGCTGAGTATCGACTGGCTGTTCCGTGCTAAGACGTTAGCGACTGCGGATGCCATAGCTGAATCGAGGAATGCTCCTACTTACATGTATATGTTCACTTGGCGATCGCCGTTGACGAAGGCATCGGTGCATGGCGCTGAATTGATGTTCTGCTTCAATACGCTCCACCATTCGAAGCGCGAGCTTCCAGAACCAACGGATGAAGATTTGCGACTGGCTGACTTGATGAGTGGCGTTTGGGCACAGTTTGCCCATAACGGCAATCCGAATACGAAGGGCTTACCTCGTTGGCAACCCTACACGGCTGAGAATGGCGAGATGATGGTGCTGGACTATCGTTGCCATGTGAGGAACAATCCCGACCGTCGGTTGCAGGAGATTATCAATCGTCACTGCTTCAAGCAACTGGATGAGTTCAGAAAGAAAAGATAGGTTGGGGATGATTGAGTGGCTTAACCGCTTGGCACTGTAGCGGAAAGATACTGCCTGCGGCAGTTTTTCTGACGGGCTATGGGGAAACGGGTTTTCGTCTGTTTTCCGTGCGTTTTGCTTTCAGAAGGGGGCATAAATCGGCTTTCTGTTGCACAAATGCGCACTTTTGTGCAATTTGTGCGAGAATTTCGGGGCAAAATGGAATGAAGAAGAAAAAAATCCTTACCTTTGCAAATTGAATAGGTATGGGTAAGGATAACTATGCCGTGTTTCGACGTTTGTTGAACGTGGCTTGCTGTTGATGATGTCGGTTTTGTAACGACATGGATGGCGTTATGAGAAATATACCTATTTATATATGTAGGAAAGAAACAGTAATAAATTATTTTCTGAATTTTATTTTATGAGTTTGAAAATCGTTGTACTTGCCAAGCAGGTACCAGACACAAGAAATGTGGGCAAGGATGCCATGACAGCCGAAGGTACTGTCAATCGAGCAGCCCTGCCAGCCATCTTCAATCCTGAAGATTTGAATGCACTCGAACAGGCTCTGCGCTTGAAGGAGCAGAACCCTGGTTCTACGGTTGGAGTCCTGACGATGGGTCCTCCACGTGCAGGTGAAATTATCCGTCAGGGTCTTTACCGTGGTGCCGACACAGGTTGGTTGTTGACCGACCGCCTCTTTGCTGGTGCTGACACACTTGCAACCAGTTATGCGCTTGCCACTGCCATCAAGAAGATTGGTGATGTTGATATTGTGATTGGTGGTCGTCAGGCCATCGATGGTGATACGGCTCAGGTGGGTCCACAGGTGGCTCAGAAGCTGGGTTTGAACCAGGTGACATACGCTGAGGAAATCCTCAAGATTGAGAATGGTGTTGCTACCATTCGCCGCCACATCGATGGTGGCGTGGAAGTGGTGGAGGCTCCACTGCCAGTGGTTATCACTGTGAATGGAAGCGCAGCTCCTTGCCGCCCACAGAATGCAAAGCTCGTGATGAAGTATAAGCGTGCCACTTGTCCGATGGAGCGTCCTGCTGATGGTACTCCTTACGATTACCTCTATGAGGAGCGTCCTTACTTGACGCTGAACCAGTGGAGCGTTGCCGATGTGGATGGCGATGCCAACCAGTGCGGTTTGGCAGGTTCTCCTACGAAGGTGAAGGCTGTGAAGAACATCGTGTTCCAGGCAAAGGAGAGCAAGACGCTCACTGCC
>OCVV011297253.1_pt1 | contig 15813 bp, 20 predicted proteins | sample 1539721 | NCBI WGS metagenome assembly OCVV01 (sample SAMN02144230, study PRJEB22623) | gut metagenome | biome: sheep rumen | host: Ovis aries | place: New Zealand
CATACACAGGAAGAAGACTTAAAAGAATTAAATGTACTTTATGAAGAAGTAACTGAAAGTTATAACCTGAAGGTTAATGATTATAACACCATTCAACTAGAAAATATTAAGCTTACTGAAGAATTGAAAAATAAATCATTTACTATAGATAACTGTAACAGTATGGTAACGGATCTTCAGGAAACAGTTAAGGAACTTGAACACAGGTTAAAAGAACTTACCATTGAACATAAAGAAGAAGTTAATGAGTATAAACAGGAACTTAGAAGTAAGGATAATGATTATAAACAGGCTTCAGGGTATGCTTTGAAGCTTCATGAAGAAATTACTGTTATTAAGAATTTAGGTTTTTTTAGTAGGGTGTTTAAACGATACCCTGAAGAAGATAATAGTATTAGGGAGTTAAAGCCTTAATGGTGTTATGTTTCTTCATTCCTTTTTTTATCAAATACTTAATTTTAGGTACTTTAATACCTAAATTATTATTAGTGTAGAATGAACATATACTAATAACAACAATTCATACCACAGAGAGTATAAAAAACTATTAAGGAATTTACTAACAAAGTATATAGTAATTAACCCTGTGGTAATTAACAGGTGTAACACCATAAGTAACACCACCCCTAGAAATCCACAAACAGAAGGGGGTAACAAAAACAGTATGAAACCTGAAGAAGAAGAAATATTAAAAATACTAGAAATCTGTTTAAAATCACAGGAACACATACAAAACACTTGTATAAACAAGTTAAAAAAATATAATCCTGAAACACTAAAAACAATAACCCCTGTAATTAACACACCTGATAATATGTTATCAGAAGAATTTACAGAAATCTTAAACTATGAAGAAGATCCTGAAGACATTACATATACTTCAGTTGAAAGAAGAAACTTCAAAATAAGAAACCTGTACAGTAGCCTTTACTTTAAAAAACAAAGGGAAATAAGGCTAATTAACAGTTATGCTGAAGATTTTATAAACAGGCTAAACTTAACAGTTACACCACAGGAAGAAGAAGAAATAAAAAAAGAAGTTGAAAAAATAATTATGAACACCACTAAAGAATTAGAAAAAACCCACAAAAACTAACAAGTTTTTTTTTAAGCTAATATTTTACACACAAAGTAATAGGAAGTAAAGAAAACATGGTAAAAATAACTAACCTTCATGAAGAAGAAAAACCTAAACAGGAAGAAATAACACCTAAACCACAGGAAGAAGAAACTGTAACCCCTGAAGAATTTAGGGAAATACAAAGAAAATACAGTAGACCAATAGACCCTTTTAATATATCAAAAGAAACAGCTAAAACTGAAAAAATAAATGCAAGGATAACAGAAACAATAGGAAACACCCTTAGAGTATATACTGAACTGAATAATATAAGTATTTCACAGTTCCTAGAAGAATTAATTAATGAAAAATTTGAAGGTAAAAAAGTTAATAGGGATTATTACCCTATAGAAGAAACATTAGTAGCCATACCTATAACCCTAGACCTGATAAAAGAATATACTAAAAATGAAAAAAATTTAGTTGTAGCTTATTCAGAAATTAGTAAAGGTTACCCTATAAGCCCTTTTGATAAACAATACGGTTTAGCTTCATTAAAAAATCCACCTATAGAATTAACTTTTATATGTGGTGCTAATAATTATTTGGATCAAGTAGATTTAGTTAATCATGTATACTACAGTAAAGAAGGATACAATTTAAGAAGTGGGTATGATGTGTTCAGGGAATTAGAAGAAGAATTTACCCCTGAAGATATGCTGAAAAATCATTTAGGATTAATTATTTACCCTGTAGACAATATGAAAGAATATAATTCAGAAACTCATGAGTATGAAGAAGTAGACCCCTTTGAAACACCTTTATACTTATACCTTTTAGTATATCAGTATGATAACAGAGTTAGTAAAGTTCAGTTAATCAATAAAAAAACAGCTATAGCTTTAGCCCTGAAGGTTGAAAACACAGAGTTATTAGAACATATTAATAACTGTACTGATATTACGGAGTTCAAAAAAATTACTGAAAACTATGAGATAATAGCTAATCAAAGGGAACACATTCAGGAACTAGAAGAAAAACTGAAAGACCTTGAAGAAGAAAACATACAGTTAAGAAAGTATACTAAAAGCTTCATTATAGAAGAGCCTGTACCTGAAGAAACTGTACCACCACAGGAAGAAGAAGAAGAAGAAACTTCTGAAGTACCTACAGAAATACCTAAAGAAACATTAGAAATATTAACTAAAGCAGAAAAAGAACTAGCAGAAGCTATTAAATTAGTGAATAAAAATTCAGAAGTTATAAATAGAATTATGGATAAGAATAGAAATGTTTTAGCTAAAATACCTAAAATACCTAAGTAATTTATTAATAAAATATACTAGATTATATATATAATCATTGATAAATAGTAAAAATAGCATGGATAATTTACTTATAAAAAAAGAATTCATGTTTAAAATTTGTGTAAGTTTATTGTAATACTACCCATATTACAACGAACCACGAACACACAAATACAAAGAATACTAGTATTTTCAGTACAAAACTTGTACTAACTAAGTACTAGTTTTATGTTATTTGATATATAAATAACACCTTTAAAGATAATATCATGAAATACAATTCTGATATTGAAATTCCATTGTAAGACACATGTATTAAACTGTGTTCCTAAGTGGATATTAGGCTAACTATTCTATATTAGAGTAGACTTTATATATTAAATCCTCTTTGTATTTGTTTTAAACAACCGAATTACCATTTATTAATTATTACATGCTATTTTTACAATTAAATTAAAAAGAGGCTTTCTAAAATGAAAGAAACAGCAATTAAAGACATTAACCCCCATGAAGAAGTAGAAGAACCTGAAATTCCTGAAACAGTTACTCTAGATAGAGAATGTACTGTTATACTTCCTTCAGAAGTATATGAACACTTAGAAAAAATCATAGAATTAAATCCTAATCATAAGAGTATAGACAGTTACCTTGATAAAAAATTAGGAATTAATATAGATTCTGATTTAATTTGGAATCTCATATATGACATAGAAACTGAATATTATGTTCACATGCTACCTGAAGAATTTGTTGAAAAAGGTGTAAAAAGGGAATTAACAACATTAAAGGAGTGTGTTCAAAATGAATAAAACAAAAAGTACAGGAACTAACACCCTTGAAGAAGTAGAAGAAAATATATCTTCTGAAACTGTAACTGTAAGTGTAACTTATGAAGGTGGATTTACAGATCCTTACACTTGTTACAGTAAAACTGTGGATATAGAACTTCCTGTAAAAATCTATGAAAAACTAGGAAGAATGATAGAGTTAAACCCTGAATATGAAAACATAGACCAATACATTACTAAACTATGTAAAAACAGTTTTCCTAATCAGTTAGATTATATAGACCATATCACAGAAGATTATAAAACCTTTATGCTTGAACAAATGGAATTAAAAGATACTGCTCGTATGTTACAATATCAGGCTGATAAACTAATGAAAAAAGTTAATAAGTTTGAAGCCAATTTAACAAAGGAAGAAAAAATTAAATTAGGGCTTTTTTATAGCCCTTAATCCTTTTTATATTTTTTAATGGAAGTGTAAACCATGAGTATTATAATTAAGGATTTGAAGCCTAAACACATTGTTAAACCTATAGATACTGTAGCTACTCCTAAACCTGTAAGGGTAAGTTTCATAATAGACCCTTCTAACCATGAACACCTGAAGAAACTACAGGAAGCCTACAGAAACAAGGAAGAAAAACCTGTAACTAGAACTTCATTAATTAACATGATCCTAACTAATTACTTTGAAGAAGAAGGGAACACTAAAAGGGGTGGTGTTATATGAGTATGAGTAATAGTTATAACACCTTCCTAAGAAAACATTACTATTATAACCTTCAGGAAGAAGAAGAAATTAGAAGCCATATTTATAAAAATAAGCTAACTAATGATATTTCAGGACTTATAACCATATTCAAAAGTACACCCTTCAGGGTAAAAGCAAGGTTAAACCTGTTAGTAGATAACGGATTAATTTATTTAGTTGTTACACCCCTGTACTTTGAAGAAGTAACCCCTGATATGAAACAGGAATTAGTGGAAAATCTTAGAAAAAATCTTAGTAAAGATAGGGTTATAATTAATGATCCTGAAGAAGTTACTGAAATTACTTTCAGAGTTATTAGAACTGTGGAACTATAAGGGGGTGTAATGGTGGCTACATTAAACCAATACCTACTAAACTGTACCAATACTACAGGAAAATATACTAACCCTTATGATATTAACATAGTTGCTAGTATTCCTGAAGGGTACAGGGTTAAAGTTGAAACAGTTGTAAAATGTAAAGGGTACAATAGTTATCAGGAATATTTAACAGCTTTATTCAATGAACATAAAGACTTAAAAGAATTACTGATACCTTTTGAGATATTGAAAAACATTGAAGAAGATTATACTAGTGTAGGTGGTGGTGCTGAATGGTAAACCTGAAGCTACATATTCAGTATAATCTGAAACCCTATGAAGAAGAAAAAGTAAAAACCCTGTTACAGTATGAGAATAAAAAGGCTACACCACAGAATATTAAGAAGACCTTAGAAGGATTATTAGCTGATACTTTAGAAGCCACTTCTGAAGATAAGTATGTTAAGGTTTTACTGTGTAAAGCTATTGAAGATAAGTATAACAGGGAAACAATTTAGAAAAAGTGAAATGAAAATTATTATGAAAAATTAGTTAGTTTGTGATTTATTAAAAGTAATAGGATTGTAGAAAATTATGTTTAAACATAACTTTTTGTTACAATGCTAATACTTACACACTAATTATACTATATAATCCATATTAGTATATATTAGTTACCCCTGTAAGTATTACACTTCCTGTTACTTTCAATTATCATTTAAAGAAAAAAAAAGAATTAGAAATTTTTTACAGGAGTTTAGAATAATGGACTATTTAACATATAATCAGTCAGTAAAAGTAATTCAGGAAACTGTGGAAACTTTAAAAACCATTGACGAACCATTTACTGATTATTTCATTCAACAAATAGTAAATATCCTAAGATTAAACCATTTAACCCCTGAAAGTATAGAAAGTTGTTTTAATCCTGAAAAATATATTTACAATCCATATCAGAAAATACCTTCAGAAATCAATGAAAATACACAGGTACAGGATATAGTAAAAATTTATCTTTATGAATTTAATAAAAAGCTTTCAGATGGAAGGCTTCAGGATCAGACAAAAAAGGAAATAGTGGCTAAAAAACAGGACTTCAACAATAAAACAAAAGACATAAACACTTTGTTTAAATATGGTACAGTAGACCCTGAAGAAATACAGAGTATTGAAAACCTTAAAAAACAGAACACCCCTGTTACTGTGGAAAATATACAATATGGTATAAACAGTATTCTAAATAACCCTTACACAGTAGAAGCTAGATTAAGTTACCTGATTAAAACAGGATTTAATAAATTCAATCAAAAACACTATAGACAGCAAATAATGAAACTGTTTAAACTGAAATATGAATTATTTGTAGTAGACACAAAAAACAGAAGGGGTATGTATGAAAGTAAATATTATTATGTTCCTAAAGTTCCTAATGATTTTGAACTAAAAAGCTTACCATACCAAGAGATTAATAGACAATGGCTATTAGAAGAAATAACTAATGAAGTTAAAGATTTATCTGTTAATGATATATTCATAACATTAAAAGACTGTGAAGGAATGTTAGAATATATTAATGACTCTAGATATTTTAATGATGACATAATAGAATTAGAAAATGTTTTCATTAACAGAAAAACTATGGATATAATAACTAAACAGGGAAATGATAAAAATTACCTTACTAGTGATAGGTTAGGAATTTATAAAAATAGTGGTACTAACAGGGAAACTATTAAGTTATTTGAGTATGATCCTAACATTACTGTTAATGACTTAACCCCTGAAAATACTTCAGATACAGTAAGAATTATGAAGGAAATATTAGTTCCTAGACAGGAACCTGATAAACAGGAAATATTTTTATACTTCATTCAGCTGTTAGGCTTAATGGTACATGGAAACAATGATATTAAAATACTTCCTGTATTCTACAGGGAAGGAAACAACGGTAAAGGGGTACTAAGTATAATTATTAAAATGTTATTTGGTAATGGTGCCAATGATATTAAACAAAGCCGTATTAATGATGACTTCATAAATGAAGTAATTACAAATACTAAACATTCCCTGATTAATGATGAGTTAGAAGCTGATACCATTAAAAATAATTCTAGTGAATATAAACAACTTTCAGGGGCTAGTGGTATGGGTGGAAGAAGAATATTCAGCCATGAAGTAGATAATATAAAGGAAATACCCCCTTTATTTTTAGCTAGTAATTATGTTCCTGATATACCTATAACCAATGATAATTTAGCACTTATTAAACGGTTAAATATTATTAAAATGCCTAATGTATTTGTAGAAAATGCTAACCCTAATAAAAATGAATATGAAGAAGTTACAGGAATAGAAAACATAATTAATAATGATTTTGAAGGATTAAGTCAGGTTATTAGTTTAGCTATTAATGAATTTAAGAAACTTGATTATACAGGGAATGTAAGAAACCAATTAGCCTTAACCCCTAGTGTTCAGGAAACAATGTATATTATAAGTGCAAGTAACCCACTAATTAATTATATTACATTATATACTAGACCTATGGAACTAAGTACCCCTAAAACTTCATGGATTAGTACAAGTATGATAAAAGACTCCTTTACTGAATGGTATAAAACTAATAACAACGGATTAGAACCCCCTAATAGTTTATTTGGTAAAAACAATGTTAAAATAGGGTATGCTTTACAAAGTGTTTATACACAGGATTATGTGGAAAAAATGAAGGATAAACCTAATAATGTAACATTGTACTGTTTTAAAATCCTTTCAGAAGAAGATAAAGAAGTTAAAGAAAAACAGTTAATTGAAATACATGAATATGACAGTTCCAATAAACATCATAAGGAACTTAACCCTGAAACTAAAAGTGTGTATGGTATGATAAAAAATAATAATCTTACTAATGAAGAAGATATAAAAACCAAGTTACAACAGTTAGGCTACAGTTCTAAAGAAACTATGGAACATCTTAAAATATTAGATAGTGTAGACTTAATTGAGTATAAACAACAAAGCACTTTATAGTGTTAAGTGGCATGGTAAGGGTAACATTAATATAACCACCCCACCCCTATTCTTTTTTTGTTAATATGCTAATTTAATTAACTGTGTTAAGGATCTCTACTATTTTTTATGAAAACTTTAGAATTTTGAAAAAAGTTAGAAAACTTAGAGAACTTAGAGAACTTAGAGAACTTGAAGTAATGGAACATATTATTTTTTTGTTACACATTACACAGGTAACCTAGAAAACTTAGAGAACTTAGAGAACTTGAAGTAATATAACCATTACTAAAAACAGCATACAATACAGTTAATTAGTAAAATACAGTATACTACACATTAATTTTAACCATATTAAACAATTCTTTTTTAATATCTGATATTAACAGTAGATTATAGTTATTATCATTGTTTCTTACATTAATTCTAAATTACCCTAGCTATTCCCTAAGTTACCCCTAAGTTACCCCTAAGTTTTCAAGGTTTTTAGTATTTTGTTATTTGTGTTAAATTGTTATGTTTTATAGTATTGTTAATACTGTGTTGAAGTAAATGTATTAAGAATACCCTATTTTTAGTATATTTTTTTGAAAAATCTGAAAAATGAAAAAAAGTGGAAAACTTAGAGAACTTAGGGAAAAATCGTTTATAGCTTAATCTAAGGCTAAAAACCCTATAAGTAGTTAGGGGTAACTTAGCTTTTTTTCTTATTTTTGGCTGTAAATTATAGATTATTTGTTATTTTCTGTTTAAACTCAATTCCAGGGGGGTAACACGTTTTTAGGGGGTTATATGTTGTTTTTATTTTCATTGTTTCATAAGAAAAAAAGAAAGTAGCCAAAGAAAAAAAGAAGTTTCTAGTATTCATGGTTACAGAAATTACCCTTATTGTTTTAGGTACTGTGAAACCTAAACTTATTAATACTGATAGACCACACATATAATAAACAGTATGGTATTAGAAAAAGTTAAGAAATTAATTCAGGAAGTAAATAGAAGATTATTGTACAGCACTTTAAGGGCTGTAGTTAATAATATTAATATGAATAATCTTCCTTTACAGGTAATTAGGAAATATCATTTTAATAATAGGGAACTTATGTTAATGGAATATTCATTAACTGAAATCCTGTTTAAACAGTATGATATGTGTATATTTTTATGTTCACAGGATTTATATTCTTATTATGATAAGTTATTAATTGATTTGATGTATTTTGTAGAAACATATACTTCTGTTAGTATTGGATTAATGCACTTTTTAGCTTTAGAATGTTTTCAGTATTCCCTTTGTATTCAACATAAAATTGAAAGGAATAGTAAACTTCAGGGTAAAAAGTTTAGAGATTTTAAGAAGATGTATGAAGATTTTACAAAGGATTTTAATAAGTTTGAAAAAAAGTTCCATAATATAACCTGTACTGTACCACCACAGGCTAAACTTAGAAACAGGGAACTTCTTCCTGTTAATGCTAATAATGTTTATGAAGAAATTTTAGAAAACAGGTTTAGTACTGTTAGAGATCCTGAAGAATTGTATGTAGAAATAAGGGGGGTTTCAGCTGAAAAAAATGTTATATAACTAATCCTTAATAATCCTTAATAATCCTAAGTAATCCCATATAATCCCAACTTATCCCAACTAAATTATATGTTTTTAACGGAAACATTAAAAGTATAAAATGGTAAAATAATGAGTTCAAAAGATAAAATATTACATGAACGGCTTAAGGTTACAGCTCTAACATTAATAGATGTGGTACTGATTAGTACCCCTGTATGTAGGGGGCTATGTTTACCTGAAGATTATAAAATTAAAGAAATACTGTTAGGTGCTGAAGACAATTTAATTAAACTGAAGGAATTACTGAACTGTGTACCTAATTTAGATAATTGTACTCTGTGTACTCATGAAGTAGTAACTAACACCCTTATTTATGGATACATGAGTACTTGTTTAGTATATCCTGTACCTGAAGAAGAAAAAAGCCGTTTAATCAGGCGGAATTATAAGAATTTACTGAAGGCTACTGAAAAAGTAAACAATTATTATACTAAATATATGGAAACTCACAGAAAACAAAGCCATAGGGGTAAACTGTTTCCTGTTAATATGAATGATGTTCAGGAAGAAATTAATAGAAACAGGGGTATGTGTTCAGGTATTACTACAGCTGAAGTAATGGTAACAGATGTAACAGTTAATGATCCTAAACTTGAAGAAATTGAAGAAGTAACAGAAGGTGTATAAATATGATGGTAACAACAAAGGAACTTAATTATTCATGGTTAAGACAGGAAAAAGAACCTGATAATAAATATAAATGGTTTACCTATTACAGAGATATGAAGGGAATTAGAAGACTAAATAAAATAGTTGAAGAAATGAAGAAAAAAGAACCATACCTTGAAAGTTACCCTTCATATAATCAGATTAAAAAAGCTTCTAGTGTATGGAAATGGAAACAAAGAACTATAGACTATGATAACTATTTACAGATCCAACTAATTACTAGCCATAAACAAACACTAATAGTTTATGAAGAAGAAACTATTAACATTGATAAAAAAATTTTTCATGCTTTAAATAATGAAGTTGAAAAATTAATTAAAAACACACAGTTACCCCCTGATAAAAAAATTAAAGCTTTGAAACAGGCTACTATTCTTAATCATGAATTACTTAATGGTGTGGAACACATAGCTAATACTGAAATACCTGAAGTACAGTATATAGATGTTGAAGCCACTAAGGAACATGAGATAATAGAAGCCCTGATAGATAACACTAACAAAGCTATTAAACCTGAAGAAGTAGCTAACCTGTTAGAAGATTATACTGAAGAAGAAGTAAAGGAAATACTTCAGAGATATATTAATAAAAAAGAAGCTGATTATAACAGTATAGGTTTAGAAGCTTTAGGCTCTGATATTGTACAATATGGTAAACAGATGTTTCAAATACCTAAACTATAGGGGGGTGTGTTATAGTATGGTGGAAATAATGCTAATAAATACACACAATAACCTTTTAAACATAGTCTATAAACAGAAGATTAATGTAAATAAGATTAACAGGAAGAAGGAAAATAAAATAGTAAAAACTTATGAGTATAAGGAAGTTAATATACCTGTGGAACTAATAACTTATTGGAAGGATATTCTAAAACAGGAACTGAAGACCCTGTACCTTGTTACTTATTACTACAATGGTATAGAAAAAAACTTCATTACACCCCTTGAAGTTACTTATGAAACTGATATAACAGGCTTAAAAAATGATAGTGAAAACATAATTAATCCTGAAAGAATTGTAGAAATACCTGTTAGAACACATGGTACCCCTAAAGATAAGAAGTATTTTATAAGACACAGTAAGAACTTTACATTTACTGAAGACTTTTTAACATGGACTGTAAACCCTTACCTTAATGATCCTGTAATGAAAACAGGGGGTTTAGTCAGTATTGATAACACTAAAATATTATCTCCATAAAAATAATATAATATCCATTACTTAGGGGGGGGTGTTTACCTGTGAAAGATTATACACCTAAAGAAAGTTATACTTCTGTTACTGAAGAAGGTAAAATAAATTTAACTACTCATGAACTTATAGAAGGAATGTTTACACCACAGGAAGAAGAAGAATTATATAATCAGGTTAAGGACTGTTATAATTATATTAAATGTGTTGAAGAATTAAACAATATTAATTTAAATCCTGTGTTAAAGAATAGCCTGAAGGGAGATCCTAGTAAAATTAGTGTTTTTGAAACTCCCTTTTTTGATACTGTAGCAATATATGAAAGCCTGAAAGATAATGAAGAATTGAAGAAAAAAAGAAAAAAAACTAAATTGTTAAGTGATAAAGTACAGCCACAAACAGAGTATGTAAAACAGACTAGCTTAATAGAGTTAGCAATTAAGAACTTTAAACTAATTCCTAAAGATACACAAAGACAGATATTAGTGTTAGTTATGTCTACCATAGATACTTATAAACAATGTGTTTCAGCTACAGGGCTTATAGGGTATGTGGGTTAGTATTCTTTTTCTTCATTTTTTTTAGGTGTGTTTACTCCTAATTCTTTGTTTTTTCCTGTTTTTATGTACATTTACTTACAATTATCTACTTGTTTTAGCTTATGTTTCCCTATGGAATAGGGGGTATTTTACTATTTCATAGTTTCTTACTATATATGAAGTTAGTATTTCCTATTTTTTTAGGTGCTGTAGTTACTAAATAGTGTTTTATGTTGTAGTAAGTGGTTAGTTCAGTTATTCTATGTGGTTTAATGGTGGGTTTCTTTTAGTATTTTGTATTGTTAGTGTTTCTTTTTAGGTAGTGCTACAGTTAAATTACTAAGTGTGTTATTTATAGATTTACTGTAAATCCATACTAATCCATACTAATCCATACTTTTTTAGGGAACTTTTAGGGGTGTTCAGGGTACTTTTTTCTTTATTGTTTTTTGTGTTATGTTTCACATCTTATTATTTTAGGTACTTTAGTACCTAACATTTATATACTACTAAGAACATAATTAGTATTAGGGAAAGTTAAGCTAATACTTACACACACTAAAAAAAGCTTAAAAAACCCTAAAAAGTAATAGGAATGAATAAAAATGTGTTTAAATTTAATAGGAAGTAAATTCAACAATATAAAAGAAGTAGAAACATTATTAAACATGGAAGTAACAGAAACAGAAATACTAGCCATGAAAGATAACAGAGAACTAATAGAAAAAGAATTAGGACTAGCAAGTAGTAAAAAAGAGTTATACGATTTATATCTATAATTCTTTATTTATTCTTTAAAGGGGGGTTACTCATGGCTAGAGTATTAAAACAAGTAGATTATTATACTTTGTTATGTTTCCTGTATAAAACAGCTGATTATAACCAACAAAAAGCCATAACAGTATATAAATACACATCATACCAATTATTAGAAAACGGATTTAATAAAATATACTTAGATAAGTTAGCTTATGACTTAAATTTAATAAGTAACACAGAAGAAAAAGAAAAAGAAATATCTGTTTTTATATCTGAAAGAGAATACAAAAACACCATAAAAAACCTTAATAATCAATTATCTTACTATGAACTTGTTAATTTTAAGTCTTCCCTATGGGATATAATACATAAAGGCTACTATGACTAAAAAGGTGTATTATTATGGTAAATTATTACCTAACAGAAATGAACACAGTAAAACTAGAAAACTGTTTACTACAATTCATATACAAGGAACACTTAACACCACTTTTAGTAAATGGTGTAACAAGTAAAGTAATAGCTATGATGTACAACAAAGGAATAGACTATTACTATAGTGATAACATAGCCACTAATTTAAATGTTCCAATAAAATTTGTAGATAACATTTACCTGAAGGATCAAGGGAAATACTACAACAAAAAATTAAGCCTGTTACTAGAAAACACAGACTACACAGGAACACCTGAAACAGCTAACCAATTTGAAGAAGAAATAAAAAAAATACTTGAAACTAGAAAAAAGATACACACCACTAAAAATATACATAAGGGGGCTAAACAATGGAAATAAACAGAAACAAAGAAGAATTAAACATAATTATGAAATACAAAATAAGTAAAAGGAAGGTAAACAACAAAAAGGGTACAGGCTACCAATACATAGTAAGGTTACCACCCTTTTTAGTTTCATTCTTCAACATCACAGATTATAAAGCTACTGAAGAAAACCCTAACTGTTTATGTTTCTATGAGTATGAAAACAAGTTCTATATTACTGAAGCTAAAAAATACATGGAAGAAGGAAACCATAAAATTAACATGAAGATAAAAGATAGTACCCTTTACAATAGCCTGTTTATGCAAGTGAATAAAACACAAAATACAGGCTATCAATACACTTTACCCCTAAAGATGTTTAAGGAATATATGAAGCCACATGAAAACCAATACATACAGTACACTATACATACAGGTAAGGAAGACATTAATTATAATAAAGGGTTAGTGGAACTAACTGTAATTACTGAATAACTGTTAGATCCTTCAGGGAACATAACACAGTAACAGGGAAAGTATTCCCTTTACAAGTTACAAAGGAAGTATTATATATATGGAACACACTAAGTATACTGTGTGTATTAATTAACATATTACCCTTGAAGGAATGAAACTTATTTTAAATCAGAAGTTTTTAGGGGTATACTGTGTATTCATTCCCTTTTAATATTTTACCATATCATAAAAAAAAACTTTTTTTTTCAATACCAATTACTTACTTTTTCTTTTATTCTATTGTAACTTCATGTATATTTATTCTTATACTAACCTGTTTTAAGTCAGGGGTTATAAAATCTGTACAGGGTGGAGCTTTTAAAACAGTTCCACACTTGAAACAATATAATTCTTTAAGGTAATTATCATATCTGAAAATATGGCTATTACATTCAGGACAAACTTTTATATTTACAGTTATTGTATTCATATGTACCCCCTATTTTTTTTGTGGATCTCTAACCTTCAGAGTGTAATAGTTCCTGTAATGTTTACTAAATGTTCTTATTATATGAACTTAAGCTACTGTTTTACTTCGTTAAACTTCTGTATAATGAAGTAAAATTAAAAAGGTGTGGTAAAGTATACTTCCAAGTATACTTAATGAAATAAGTATACCTACAAGTAAACTTAGTGTAATTTATGGTAATTCCTGAAAAACTAAAACCCTGTTATATGCTGTATTTCTTATGTTTAATACTATAACATGAAGTATACTTATAAGTTTACTTTATTGTAATTCAGTACTTTTTACCCCTGTTATTGTACCTGATTAAGTAAAGGTTTCAGGGGTAAGTATACTTCCAAGTATACTTAGAATGATTAAGTATACTTACAGGTATACTTAACTAAACCTAACTTTCAGGGGCTAAAATATAGTGAAAGTTAAGTATTATACATTAACCAATTAGTAAAAGTTCAACAAATATCACATTTTACCCTTAAAAAACATAGTAAAATGTGAACCTTTACTAACAGGATTAATAGTAAAGAGTACTAAACCCTACCGTTACCATTCAAAAAACATAGTAAAAGTACACCTTTACTAATAAGATTAATAGTAAAGGTAAATAAAGGGAACCTTAAACAATGAAAAAACACACTAAAACTTCCATTTACCAACAAAACAATTAGTAAAAACATTAGGATAGTACACCACAAAAAACACAGTAAAATCTACTTCCATAATTAAAGTAATTGAAGTATACCTGAAAGTATACTAATGTATGATACAAAATATAATAATTAACAGTACAGAAGTAATAGGGAGCTTACACACATGACAAAAAAGGAAGAAGTAACTGAAAAAGTAGCCACTAATAACAGGGTTTCACTAGTTTTTAAACACCCTGAAATACTAACTGAATTTAATAACAACATCATAAAACAGTATGGAAACATTACAGGTAACAGGATCAAAGTAATAGAAACATTACTTAGTAACTATAATAAACATAGAAACCTTGAAGAAAAAAAGCCCCTGTATGTTGAAGAAAACAGGAAACTATTAGAAGAAAACAATAGGCTACTAACTGAAAATAAGAATTATGAAATACAGGTAGAAACATTAACACAGATGACTAAAAAGCTTAAAGAATATGATACCCTGAAAGAAGAAAACAGGAAGCTACAGGAAACAGTTCAAAATAAATCAGTTACTATAGACCATATGAAAGAAAAATTAGAAAATGAAGAGAATAACAGGAATGATTTACTGAAATTATCTAAAGACTTGAAAACTGAAACAGATAACAGAGTACAGGAACTGAAACAAATACTCACAGGTAAAGAAGAAGAAATTAACAAGTATGCTAGTAAGATTGAAGATTATACCACACTTCAGGAAGAAAATATTAAGCTTCATGAAACCATAAAACAGAAGGAAGTTACTATAGCTGATTATACTAAAAAAATTAATGAACTTCAGCACCATATAGCCACATTAGAACATACACAGGAAGAAGACTTAAAAGAATTAAATGTACTTTATGAAGAAGTAACTGAAAGTTATAACCTGAAGGTTAATGATTATAACACCATTCAACTAGAAAATATTAAGCTTACTGAAGAATTGAAAAATAAATCATTTACTATAGATAACTGTAACAGTATGGTAACGGATCTTCAGGAAACAGTTAAGGAACTTGAACACAGGTTAAAAGAACTTACCATTGAACATAAAGAAGAAGTTAATGAGTATAAACAGGAACTTAGAAGTAAGGATAATGATTATAAACAGGCTTCAGGGTATGCTTTGAAGCTTCATGAAGAAATTACTGTTATTAAGAATTTAGGTTTTTTTAGTAGGGTGTTTAAACGATACCCTGAAGAAGATAATAGTATTAGGGAGTTAAAGCCTTAATGGTGTTATGTTTCTTCATTCCTTTTTTTATCAAATACTTAATTTTAGGTACTTTAATACCTAAATTATTATTAGTGTAGAATGAACATATACTAATAACAACAATTCATACCACAGAGAGTATAAAAAACTATTAAGGAATTTACTAACAAAG
>OCVV011115358.1_pt1 | contig 15804 bp, 10 predicted proteins | sample 1539721 | NCBI WGS metagenome assembly OCVV01 (sample SAMN02144230, study PRJEB22623) | gut metagenome | biome: sheep rumen | host: Ovis aries | place: New Zealand
ATCAACTATAAATAGTGTTTATGGTGGAGGAAATAAAGCAGGAGTTACAAATAGTACAAATGTAACATTAAATGGAAGTACAGTAACAAACTTATTCGGAGGATCAAATCAAAGTGGAGATGTTTTAGAAACAAATATAACTATTGCTAATGGATCTTCTACAAATGTATATGGTGGAAATAATGAAGGTGGAAATGTAACAACATCAAATATTACAACTACTGGAGGAAGCGCAACAACAGTATATGGTGGAAATAATCTAGGAGGAGAAACAACAACTGCTAATATTACTGCAAATGGTGGAAGCATAACAGAAATATTTGGTGGCGGAAATAAAGCTGATACAACTGATACAATAGTAAAAATTAATGGATTAACTGGAACTACAACAAATGTCTATGGTGGAGGAAATGAAGCTTCAGTAGATAATGCATCTATCACTATTAAAAATGGAGTTAATATTACTAATTTATATGGTGGATCAAATAGTAGTGGAACAGTTACAAAAAGTGAAATAAGTATTCCTTTTTCAAGTAATAGTCCAACAATTACTAACATTTATGGTGGAAATAATCGTGGAGGAAAAACTATAAGTGCAAATATTGACATTAATTGTGGACAAATTGGTAACGTATATGGTGGAGGAAATTATGCTGAAACAGGAGATACCAATACAAGTATAAAAGGAGCTAATATCTCTGGAATTGTTGTTGGTGGAGGAAACCAAGCAGCTATAGAAAATAGTACAGTATTAAAATTAATAAATACACGTGTAACAGATAATGTCTATGGTGGAGGAAACTTAGGAACTGTTGGTAAAAACACAGAAGTATTTGTATCCAATAGTATTTTAAATAAAAGCTTGTTTGCAGGAGGAAATGGAGCTACTGCAATAGTATACGGAAATACTTCACTAGATATTGAAGGAAGCACAAGAGTAGCAAACCATGTTTTTGGTGGAGGAAATGCTGCAGCAACTGGAACAGAAGCAAATAACAATTCTACAAGTGAAGTTAATATCGCTGGACTAATTTGTGGAGGAAACGTATATGGTGGAGCAAATACCTCAGTACTATACGGAACTACAAATGTTAATATTGGAAAATATGCAGTAACAAATGATAAATTAACATATAATGACATCATAATAGATGGAACGGTATTTGGTGGAGGAGAAGCAAATGCTTCAGGTTCTGAAATATATGACTTCTCATTTATAAGTGTTACAACAGGAATTGATATAAATATTGATGCTAATGGGCATGATAACTTTGAAATAAAAGGTTCAATATTTGGAAGTGGTAATGCATCAAGTACATCTGGATATAGTAACGTAACAATAAAAAATTATGGAACAGAAGCAAATCCAAAGAAAAATATATCTTTACAAAGAGCATCAAAAGTTACACTTGATAATTCAACAATTGTATTAAAAGGAACAACAGATAGAACAAATGAATACTCTGACGTTTTATTCTCACTTTCAAGATTAGATGAATTAGCACTTACTAATAACTCAGTTATTTACTTAGAAAACTCAACTAACTTAGTTAAATCATTTAAGAGTTTAGTAAGTTCAACAGGTGAAGAAGTAAAAGAATCTATAACAATTAGTGATACAGGAAATGTAACAAGTAATGTTAATAATAAAATATTTATATATGAAGGAAGAAATATAAATATTGCAACTAATGAAAATATTACTGCATATGGTAGAGTAACTGGAATGGCTTTCTTTGGAATGTTTAGTTACGATCGTGAAGGAAATGTTGAAACAGGATATTTTAAAACTAATTACAATAATAATTCAACTATACCTTCACAAGAGTTAGTATATTTCACAAAAGGAAGCTATGTACTTGGACTACATCATACAAATCATAATTATGAAGAAGATGGATTCTATTCTAATTTCCCTGATAAAACAGCTACAGATAAATTAAAAGTAGATTACATAGTACCAACACCAGAAGACTCTAACTACTATATGTGGGTAATAGGAGAGCAAGTAGCATCATACGAAATATCTCTAACTGCATCAAAATATTCAACATTAGGTACATATGAATTACCTTTAATTAATTTCTCAAGTCCAAATACAACATTCTCAGTTTTAGGATTTAACTATAATGATTTAAATAGTGAAGTACAATTAGTAGAAAAAAATGATATACCTAGAATTGCAGAATCTGGAAGTGATGCAGATAACATTATGGGACTAGTAATGCAATCTAGTGATAATGGATGGATTACTAATGGAAGAACAACATTCTTAACAAATGAAGCACTTCACTCTGGAACTATAAATTATATAAGTGAAAACTCAAGTTCAGTTCCAACATTCTTATTCTATTTATATCACTCAAAGAATCTTGAAACAAAGGGAGAAATGGGTAGTGCAACTATCTCAATGGTTGCAATTACTCCAATAGATGATTTAAATAATGAAGTAAAAAGAATTAACATAATAGTTAACTTATCAAGAGCATTATTTACAACAGATGACTATGAAGGAACAATAACTAGTGGAAAAAAATATGAAATGTTTGCTCCAGGAGTAGTTAATATAACAAGAGATAGTAGTTTTACAACATACTATTCATTATTCATACAAAAAGATGAAACAATATATAAAAATGGATATCATCGAGTATTATCATCAACATTTAATTTTCCAGAAAATACAAAAATAACAATGATAGATTTACTTAGTGGAACAACACCAGAATACTATTATTATGTTGTTACAAATGATGATTATATAAATAAACAACAAGAGTTAGTAGAAAAAGGTGACGTATCATATGCTTTATCTAAGTTTGTAAGAATGGGAAGCTCTAATAATAATAATCACTATGATGATGTAGCAAAAAATGATTTATATTACAATGAAGATTTAGATGTAGCAGAAGAAGAGTTTATATTCATTGTCGATTTTAAAGGAACTAATATTACAGAAAATGTTCTTGGAAAAACACTACTTTTGGAATTAAGAAGTAGTGAAGATGAAATAATATTATCTGTAATTGGTGTTGAACAACAGCAATTATTCTATAATTTATATGCAGATAAAGATACAGTAATAGAAGTTACTGGAGATATGAGTACTAATGAAGTATATATTGGAGAACAAGTTAGCTTAAACGTTAATACTAATAATGTTCAACAGTCAGTAGATACTAACCCAGTTGTGGATACTAACTTCAATAATTACAAGCCTGGTATTAAAATATCAATAATTGATTCAAGAGGAGAAGTAGTAAATGGTCCAAGTATCATGGGAATTTCATATACCTTAGGAACAGAAACATATTATCCAAGATTTGATGGAACGGTAAGAATAAATGTAGCAGAACGTATTGCCAATGTTTCTTCACATATCATAATAAATACAGAAGGAAGTAACCTTGCAAGTGGTAATTACAAAATGTTAATTGAATCATTTGCATCACCAGATGGAATTTATTATGGACTTGATTCACTTGATCATGTAGAAATACCATTCGAAGTTAAGAATACTTTATATGGATTAAAAGTAAGCATTACAGATGACCAATTAATTGTAAAGAAAGAAACAGGATTAAATGAAACAGGAACAAATGCAATATCAGCTAACTTAGAATACTCTTCAGGACTATTAAATCCAAATATTAGAATATCTTTATATAGAAGAGACTATGATGAAGTTTATTCAACTATTTATAGACAAGTAGATTTTAAATCATTCTTTAGTAATGAGTTTAGTGCAACATCTAAAGAAAATAAATATATGTTGTTTGAAACTCCTGAAAGTATTATGTCAACAATATTATATTTAAAAGATAATTTAACATCAGGTACTTATAGATTACAATTTGAATTGTATGATAGGGATACATTCATTGGAGAAGTACATAAATATGTAATAATAAAATAATTTATGTTATAATTAATATGATAGCAAGGTGAGATTATGGAAATGGAAGACAAATTAAATAATGAAGAATTATCATTTGAATCTTTAAGTAATAAAAGCTTAGTAGAATCATATGAAGAAGTTGCAGCTTTTTTAAAGATAGTAGAAGATGAAATAAAAAAGACTGATGTAGGTGATAGTGATGAATAAAAGAATAGAACACTATAAAGAATTATTACAAGTCTTACCTAGAAATAATGTCAAAAATAGTAAAATATATTTAGAAAAAGCTACATTCATGAAAGAAGCCGCTATCGAATATAAAAATGAACTAATAAATGAAATAAAAAAAAGATATGTTAATTTATTAGTAACAAATGAAAATGAAGAAATAAAAATATTAGAGAACTATCTAGGAGATAAAAAAGATTTTCTTTATCTCCTAGATAATAATGAATCTTATGAAAAAAGTTCATTAAATGAAAGCTTATATGCAATTCAAAAGTTTTATAAAAATGATTTAGTAAAAGTTAATCAAGATATAAGTGTTGCAATAAAGAAATTTAATTTAGTAGGAGTAACACTTAAACCTAGTGATTTTACTTATGGAAAAGAAATAGAAGAATACATGACTGAATTCTTAAAAGAAAATAATCCAGAATCTAATATATTAAAAGAATTATTTGATAAACTATATTGGAAAAATCCAGGATTAATAGAAAATATATATTTAAATTTTAGATATTTATACTTTAAATATAAGAAAAACTTTGATAGATATTATGATAATAAAAAAGAAAATATTAACTTAAATCTAGAAAGCTTTATGACTGAATATAAAAAATATTTATCTATAAAAAATAAAGATATAAAACTATTACAAGATAAAATACTAAATGGTGAGTTAGATATTAAAGATTATGAAGAAAATAAAATAGAAAAAACAAAAGATGGATTATTCTTAAAAAGAACAACAAAAGAAATTGATGATGAAATAATTATTAAATTATCTAATACTTTACAAGAATATAAGAATTATCTAAGATTTAAAACCATTATAGAAGAGATTAAACTTATATATGAAGATAAATCTAATAAGAGCTTAACTAAATCTATACTAAAAAATATAGCTAAATGTGAAAAAAAGATAAAAAAAGCAAATAGAAAGTTTTTTAAACTTAAAGAAGAAAAGAAATCTTTAATAATAAATAGTAATATAGAAGAATTAAAAAATTATTATAAAGAATATGATGAATCTAAATTTAAAGAAAAAGTAGCAACAAGTCTAAATGATAATTCAACATTACTAGATATTTTAAAACTAATTAATTCTTATAAAATTAATTTAATAAATATATTAAAAAAGAATAATGAAGAAATTACAGATCAAGAAATTGATTTAGAAGAAAAAGCTTTAAAAGAATTTATCTTTAATCCAAATAATACTTTTGTAAATAATACTACAATTAAAGATACAAGAGATATAACAACAATAATATTAGATAAATATAAACTAATGAATATTAACTTAACTAATGAACAATTAGAAGATACTAATCTTGATAATCTTATTTCAATGGTAAATAAAATTATGATTAGTAATACAATAAGTAGTAGCAGTTTAAAATTTGAAGATTTAAATAGTCTTTGTGAAATGAAGAAAATACTTGATAAAGAAAATATAGAAATATAAAAAAATGTTGACAAATAGCAAAAAAAGAAGTAGATTATCACAAAGGGATGATACTATGGAAATGTTTATTTGTAATAAAATAGTTAAAATGTTTCTTTGTTCATGCTATATAAAATGATTATATGATAGTGACCTTTTGGTTGCTATCTTTTGTTTTTTAGGAGGTTTTTATGAATAATATAACAATCGACGACTTAATAAACAAAATAGAAGAATACAATGAAGAAGAAGTAGAATATGTAAAAAAAGCATATTATTATGCAGAAAGATTACATGAAGGGCAATATAGACAAAGTGGTGAAAAATATATAACTCATCCATTAAATGTTGCCTATATACTTGCAGATATGAAAGCAGATAAAGATACAGTATGTGCAGGACTTCTACATGATACTATTGAAGATACAAATATAACAAAAGAAGATATAGCACATGACTTTAATCAAGATATTGCTAACTTAGTAGATGGAGTAACAAAATTAGCTAAGATGAACTTTTCATCAAAAGAATCATTAAATCTTGCTAATACAAGAAAAATAATAACAAGTATTACAAATGATGTCAGAATAATAATTATTAAATTAGCAGATAGATTACACAATATGAGAACATTAGAGTTTAAAAGTGAATTTAAACAAAAAGAAAATGCTATGGAAACAATGGATATATTTGTTCCTATTGCATATTGTATTGGAGCATATAGAATAAAATCAGAATTAGAAGATATATCATTTAAATATCTATATCCAAGTACATATAAAAGAATAGAAGAAAAAAAGATAAAAATAGAAGCTTATAGTAAACCATGTGTAGAAGAGATGTTAGATAGAATAAAAGAAATATTAGAAAATAAAGAGATACCTAATGAAATAAAAGTAAGAACAAAAAATATTTATGGAATATATAAAAGACTAAAAGAAGAAGGAAAACTATCTGATATTCATGATTTAATTGCATTAAAAATTATGGTTGATACAATTGACAATTGTTATAGAACATTAGGAGCAGTACATAGCATATATCATCCATTAAATGATAAGTTTAAAGATTATATTTCAAACCCTAAAACAAATATGTATAAATCTCTTCATACAACTGTTTTTGGTCCTAATGAAAGATTAGTTCAAACTCAAATAAGAACATTTGAAATGGATAATATTGCATCTCATGGACTAACTGCATATTGGGATAAAGAAAAAGGAGAAGCAAGAGAAAAAATGCAAGAAGATTTAAAAAATAAATATCAATTTTTTAAATCATTAAAAGAGATAAATAGAGTATTTGGAGATAATCAAGAATTTGTAACACAAGTAAAAGAAGAATTATTAAGAGATAAAATATATGTATATACAACAAAAGGAGAAGTAATAGAACTACCAAAAGGAGCAACTGCAATTGATCTTGCTTATAAATTAGGATCAGATATCGGAAACTCTATGGTAGGAGCAGAAGTAAATGGTGAAGTAGTATTACCAGAACAAGAATTACATAATAAAGATAGAGTAAGAATAGTAACTAATTTTTATTCATATGGACCAAAAGATGATTGGTTAGATGTAGTAAAAACAACACATGCAAAAAGAAAAATAAAAGAATTTAAAAATAATGAATAGCACTTTACTTTATTTATTTAATATGTTAAAATTCACTTAATTGAATTATTTAAATGTTGATAAATGAACAAGTAGTTAAATATTTACTTAAAAGAGAATCTATGGTTGGTGTAAATAGATAGTGATATTTAATGAATTACATCATTAGGAGTTTAAATCGTTTGCAACGTTACAGCATTAAGAGCATGCTAGTCATGAAAAAAGGTGGTACCGCGGATATTATTTCGTCCTTAGAAATATATATCCGTTTTTTTATTGGAGGAGAAAATATGACAAAAGATGAAAAAATTGAATTAATAATAAGAAGAGGAGTACAAATTCATAGTGAAGATTCACTAAGAAAAAAATTAAAAAGTAATAAAAAATTAATTGTTAAATTTGGTGCAGATCCATCACGTCCTGATTTACATTTAGGTCATACTGTATCTTTAAGATTATTAAAAGACTTACAAGATTTAGGACATGAAATAGTATTCGTTATTGGAGACTTTACTGCAATGATTGGAGATCCAAGTGGAAGAAGTAAAACAAGACCAGCTCTTTCATTTGAAGAAACAAGAAAAAGTGGAGAAACATATTTTAAACAAGTAACTAAAATACTTGATCCAAAGAAAACTAAAATTGTATATAACTCTGAATGGCTTGGAAAAATGTCATTTAAAGATGTAGTAGAGTTAGCTGGAAAATATACAGTAGCAAGAATACTTGAAAGAGATGACTTCAATAATAGATTTAATAATAATGTTCCAATTGGTATTCATGAATTCTTATATCCATTAATGCAAGGATACGATTCAGTAGCACTTAATGCTGATTTAGAAATAGGTGGAACAGATCAAACATTTAATCTTTTAGTAGGTAGAGAATTACAAAGAGATTATGGTCAAGAACCACAAGATGTTATGGTACTTCCATTACTTCCTGGACTTGATGGTGTAGAAAAGATGAGTAAATCACTTGGAAACTATATTGGAATTGATGAACCAGCTGAAGTAATGTATGAAAAGGCAATGAGAATCCCTGATCAACTAATGCATGATTATTTTAAATTAACAACAGATTTATCACTAGAAGAAGCTGATAAATGGATAAAAGAAGATATAGTAATGGCACATAGAAAATATGCAGAAGAAATAATAAAAATGTATCATGGAGAAGAATTTATAAAAGCTGCTGAAGAAAGATATAATAGTGTAGCAAAAGGTGGAGTACCAGAAAACATAGAAGAATTTAAACTATCAAAAGAAAAGCTAAATGAAGGAATAAGTCTAATAGATTTATTAGTAATATCTAATATGTTACCATCTAAATCAGAAGCAAGAAGAAATATTGAACAAAACGGAATAAGTGTTAATGGAAATAAAGAAAATGATGTAAATAAGAAAATCACTGAAGAAGATTTACAAGATGGAGCAATAGTAATTCAAAAAGGTAAAAAACAATTTAAAAAAGTAGTAATTGAATAGTATAATAATAATATACTATTCTTTTTTTAGGAGGAAATATGAAAAAAATAGCAATATTTACTGATATTCATGGTAATTTACAAGCATTAGAGAGTATAGTTGAAGATATAGATAAAGATATATTTGATGAAGTAATATTTTTAGGTGATGTAGTAGGATTTGGACCTAATCCTAAAGAATGTTTAGATATATTAATTGATTCAAATATTAAAGTAGTTAAGGGAAATCATGAAATCTATCAAACAGATGAATTAGTAGCTAATACACTCTTATCAGATAATGAAAAAGAACATAGAGAATGGATACATAGTAAATTAAGTAGAGAAGAATTAGAATATTTAAATAAATTACCAATGGAAATAGAAGAATTAATTGAAGGAAAACTATTTACTTTTTCTCATTTCTTCTTAAATAATAATAAAGATTATTTTGAAAGTTTAAACATTCTTGGAGATAATAAAGTATTTGAAGTATCAAATAAACAAGAAACAGATTATTTATTTGTAGGACACTCTCATGATCCATTTCAAATAAACAATTCAAAATTAGTAACATGTATTGGAAGTAGTGGATGTAGAAAAAATAATTCAACATTTTATACAATACTAGAAGTAGATTCTAATAATGTAAGAATAACTAAAAAAGAAATAAACTATGATAGAAAAGCATTTGAAAAAGAAATTAAAAATAATGATTATCCAGATAGAGAAAGAGTAGCAGAGATATTCTTTGGAATTAAGATAAAAGATGAATAAAATAATTATAGATGATAACTTAATTTTACAAAGATTAGAAGATACTGAAGACAATTACTTATTATTAGAAAAATGGTATAAAGAAAAAGAAGTAAATAAATATTTTGAACAAAGAGAATTATCTTTAGAAGAAGTAAGAAATAAATATAGAGAAAGAACAAAAGAAAACACTAATGTTCCAGTATACATGATTGAATTAGATAATAAGAAAATAGGTATTATTCAATATACAAAAAAAGAAGATGCTTACGAAGTAGATATATTTATTGGAGAAACAAATTTACTTAACAAAGGTATTGGTACAAAAGTAATAAAGTTCTTCTCAAATTACTTATTAAAACTAGGAAATAAAGTAATAATGTGTCCATTAAAAGAAAATAAAAGAGCTATAAAATGTTATGAAAAATGTGGATTCATTATTGAAAAAGAATATGAAGATATAGATACTATAGGTAATAAACAAATATATGTAGAAATGATAAAGTTATATTAAAAAATATAACTTTTTTTAGTCAAAAGAGTAACAAACATCTAATAATTTAATTAGGTGATTAAATTGAACTATTATAATGAGATAAAAGAAGAAATATTAAATAATGAAATAACAAAGAAAGTAAAAGACTATAGTAAAAATAGAAGTGATTTAGAAACATATTACAAAGTAGGGAAATTATTAAGTGAAGCAGGTAAACATTATGGTTAAGGAGTAATAAAAGAATATTCAATTAAATTAACAATTGAATTACAAAAGAAATATTCAGTAACTACACTCAAATATTATAGACAATTCTATAATTTTTCAAAAAGCCACTCAGTGAGTGACCAATTGACATATACACATTATAGAGAACTTCTATTACTTCATGACAAAGAAGTAATTTAGAAACATATTACAAAGTAGGGAAATTATTAAGTGAAGCAGGTAAACATTATGGTTAAGGAGTAATAAAAGAATATTCAATTAAACTTACTAAAGAATTTGGTAAAGGATTTACATTTTCATCTTTAACAAGAATGAAAAAATTTTATTTGTTAATTGAAAAAGTTGCGACAGTGTCGCAACAATTAACATATGGTCATTATATAGAATTAATAGCTTTAAAAAAAATTGATGAAGTGAAATATTATATAATGATTTCTGAAAGCTATAATCTATCTATAAGAGAATTAAGGAAAAGAATAAAAAACAAAGAGTATGAAAGATTACCAGAAGAAACTAAAAAGAAATTAATAATAAAAGAAGAAACAAATGTAGAAGATTTAATAAAGAATCCAATAATAATTAATAATAAAAATAACTATGAGATTATATCAGAAAAAGTATTACAAAAAATAATATTAGAAGATATATCATCATTTCTAAAAGAATTAGGAGAAGGTTTTACTTTTATAGAAAATGAATACAAAATAAAAATCGGAGATACTTATAATTATATAGATCTACTTTTATATAATATTAAATATAAGTGTTACGTAGTAATAGAACTGAAAATAACAGAATTAAAAAAAGAACATATTGGACAAATAGAAATATATATGAATTATATAGATAGAGAATTAAAAACAATAAGTGAAGATAAAACGATAGGAATAATAATAGTAAGAAGAAATAATAAATATATAATGGAATACTGTAGTGATAAAAGAATTATTTCAAAAAGTTATAAATTAATGTAGGAAATAATTAACAAACATCTAATAATTTAATTAGGTGACTAAATTGAATTATTATAAAGAGATAAAAGAAGAAATAATAAATAATGAAATAACAAAGAAAGTAAAAGATTATAGTAAAAATAGAAGTGATTTAGAAACATATTACAAAGTAGGGAAATTATTAAGTGAAGCAGGAAAACATTATGGAGAAAGAATAATAAAAGAATATGCTTTAAGATTAAAAAAAGAAATTGGTAATAAATATAGCTATAGAACTCTATTTAGAATTAGACAATTCTATAATTTATTTAATGAAGAAAAAGTGTCGACATTGTCGACACAATTAACTTGGAGTCATTATTCTGAATTATTATCATTTAATGATTAACTTTTATATTTTAAAAGAGAAAATGCAGACACTGTCTGCACAATTATCTTGGTCACATTATTGTGAATTGTTAAATATAAAATCAACTGACAAAATTTCTTATTATATAAGAAAAACTGAAAAAAGCAATTTATCAGTAAGACAGTTAAGGGAAATAATTAGAAACAAAGAGTATGAAAGATTACCAGAAGAAACTAAAAAGAAATTAATAATAAAAGAAGAAACAAATGTAGAAGATTTAATAAAAAATCCAATAATAATTAATAATAAAAATAACTATGAAATTATATCAGAAAAAGTATTACAAAAAATAATATTAGAAGATATATCAAACTTCCTAGAAGAACTTGGAGAAGGTTTCACATTTATAAAAAACGAATACAAAATAAAAATAGGAGATACTTATAATTACATAGATTTACTTTTATATAATATAAAATATAAGTGTTATGTAGTAATAGAACTAAAAATAACAGAATTAAAGAAAGAACATATTGGACAAATAGAAATATATATGAATTATATAGATAGAGAATTAAAAACAATAAATGAAGATAAGACAATAGGAATAATAATAGTAAGAAGAAATAATAAATATATAATGGAATACTGTAGTGACAAAAGAATTATTTCAAAAGAATTCATAATTAATATTTACAAATAAAAAATAATATGTTATAAGTAAATAACCTGTTCTTTGAAAAAGTAAATAAGTAAACCATATGAAAGACAAAGGTAGCACCTTTGTATGGATAATAGACTCGTTCTTATTACTCTAGAGAGAGGTTTCTAGGGGGATTGAGTGGAAGTTAATAGTGATATTAATTTTGAGAGTTACTAAGTAACGAAAGAGATATTAGTTGTTCTTATTGGTAATAATAAAGTATAGACCTAATCGTGGTAACAATAAACTTTCTGAGAGATAACAGAAGAATAACTTTGTAGCTAGTAGAGTGGCATCTATAGGTGAAGAAGAATGCCAAATAAGCCATTTGTAGTTGAATCCTAGTGATAGGATATAAGATTAGAATCTAGTTAAAGTAGCACAAATCTACAAAAGCATGTCATATTTTATGAGAAAATATTAGACCAACCTATGCGTGTGAAATTTGGAAGTAAAATCTTTTTTGGTGGGCGTAGGTAATTGAAGAATAAAAGTCGCTCTTTTAGGAGGGCAATTACTGGCCAATGACTGAATAATTATTGTCAATAATGAATCAATGTGAAGAAGCATTACTTATTTACTTTTTCAAGGAACAGAAAAGTCGTTAATACGACTTTTTTTATTGGAAAAAGAAAGATTTAATGTTAAAATTAACTTATAAATATGCATAGTTTTTTGACAAAAAATAGAAAATATGATATAATACACGCCAATTTAAAGGGGATGTTTATGGTTATGAATTTTAAAAATTTGAAAGTTAATGATAGTATGTTTAAGAATTGTTTATTGACCAATATGAGTGGATATGCATCAATTGATCAGCCTTGGCTTGTACAGTATAAAGCCGATCCTTCTAAGTTTAAATTTCAAAAGGATAAAACTATTTGGTCTGCTACTAGAGACGTTTTAGAGAAATACTCTAGTATACCTTTTATTGAATATTTTGGTAATGTGATAAGTAGAGAAGAATTTGTAAATTATGTTGAAATGTGGGCAAGGGCTTTAAAAGCTTTAAATGTAGAATCTGGTGATCAAATTCCACTTTACGTACCGGCTATTCCAGAATCATATGCAATATTTTTTGCAGCAAATGCTATTGGTGCAGTTCCATATTTTCAAAAATTATCTATTACAAAAGATGCATTGGAAGAAGAAACGAAATATGCAAAAATTGCAGTTGTCTTTGATGGATTATGGCAAAATGTAAAAAATGTTTTCAGTGAAGATAGATTTAAAAATGTTATTGTTACTTCAGCAGCTGATAGTATGTTGTTTCCAATGAAACAATTAACAAGAATTAAATCATATTTTGAACAAAAAAGATCAGATAGTTTAATATCAAAAAGTTCTAAGTATATTTGGATTGATGAAATAAAAAAGATTTCAGATTATTATACTGGAGATTTTGAAAAACCATTTGAACCAAATAAAGTCGCTATAATCACTACTTCTAGTGGAACAACAGGACATCTTGTCAAAGGAATAATGGATACAAATGAGGGAGCTTTAGCTTCATTATTATGTACTATGAATGCTGAAACTGGATATTCCGAAGGCAAGAGAACTTTAACATGCTTTCCTCCAACTGCTTCTACTTCAATCAACTGTTTGCAATTATTACCAACTTATACTGGTGGAACGATAATATTTGATCCTAGAGTTGATATAAATATGTGGTACAATCAGGTAATGAAATATAAGCCAGATATTACAATTTCGACAGGTTCTGTGTGGGAAAGATTTGTAAGTGATTTATTAGACAAGGAAAAAAAGGGAAAAAAGATAGATTTATCATGGGTTGATTATTTTATTATGGGAGGTGCTGGGACAACTCCAGAAATATTAAATTGGATTAATAGTAATATTCGAGACAGAGGTGCCAAACGTGATGTTAGAGTGGGATATGGTTTTTCTGAAGTATTTGGCGTTTTATCTGTTCAAAAGTATGATAACGAACTTGTTGATAAAACAGAAAAACGTCCAGTAATAAATGTAGGACCTCCTTTACCTGGATATGTTGTTGGTCTGTTTGATGAAAATGGACATGAAGTACAATACGGTAATGGACAACGAGGAGAATTATGGATAAAGGCACCATCCAATATGGAAGGTTATTATGGTAAAGAAGATTTAACAAGACAAACGATAGTTGATGGATGGATTCACAGCGGTGATTTGTGTGAAATTGATAAATATGGAAATATATACGTATATGGCAGAATAAAAAACTCTATTACAATTAATGATAACTTAGTTTATTTGTTTGACTTGTCGAATGAATTGAGAGGAAAATTTGGCTTACATGATATTATAGTTGAAAGAAAAAAGCTTCAAAATGGTGATAGTTCTCTTGTTACTTATTTTTGTCAAAATGATTCTAATAGAATTGATAGTAGGGAATTAATTGAAAAAATAGATGAATATCTTAAATTAAAAGGCATTGTTTTAGACGGTTACAAAGAATATAATAAAGCTTTACCAATAGATCCAACAACAATAAAACCCAAAACAAATGATATTGATGGATTTGTTAAATATATTGATGGTGTGAAATATGATGTTAGTTATACTGAAAAAACTCTAGATGTCTATGAAAAATATTTGTCAAAATCAAACATTAAAGTATTAAAAAGGTAAAATATTTATTGATTTTTACCTTTTTTATTTGTGATATCAAAAATTGTGTTATAATTTATAATAGGTGATATAGTATGTGGAATTATATGTATTTGGGTGTTTGTCTATCTTTCTCCTTACTATTGCTATTATTTTTTAAGTCAAAAAAAAGAATAGAAAGTGTAGAAAATAAATTATTTTCTTTATCACTTTATGCTAGTTCTTTGAGTGTTTTGTGTGAACTTATACTGCAATATTTAACGATTAATTTTGGATTTGAAAATTTATTTATGATTGCTTTTTCAAAAATATATTTATTTACTATTGTAATATGGTTTACTATTTTTTCTAAATATATTTTTTATATTTTTAAGCCAGAAAAAGATGAAAATTATTATCTTGAAAAAATGGAAAAATTTAAAAAAAAGTATTCAATTGTAAATTTAGTTCATAACATTTTACTTGGGGTGTCAATTCTTCTTCTTTCTTTTTTGAATATAGAATATTTTAAAGAGGGAGATTTAATGTACTCGTATGGTAAATCTGTTGATTTTTTAAGAATATGTCTAGGTCTTTTTATGGTCTCATGGATTATTGTTTCTATAAAAAACTATAAAAGAATACTTAATTTGAAATATATTCCTATATTGATTGTTGTTCTTTTACTAATTTTAAACATTTTTTTGCAAAAAATTAATCCTACTCTATTAATTGTTTCGTTTACCTTAACTTTTTTAAATTTTATAATGTTCTTTACAATTGAAAATCCAGATGTTAAGATGATTGAGCAATTAGAAGTTGCAAAAGATCAAGCAGAAAAAGCTAATCGTGCTAAAAGTGATTTTTTATCTTCAATGTCACATGAGATTAGAACTCCACTAAATGCAATTGTAGGATTATCTGAAGATATAGGTACATATAAGGATCAAGTACCAGCACAGGTAAAAGAAGATAGCGAAGATATAATTAATGCTTCTCAAACACTTTTAGAAATAGTAGGTAATATTCTTGATATAAGTAAAATTGAATCAGAGAAGATGGAAATAGTAGAAGTACCA
>OCVV011261606.1_pt1 | contig 15799 bp, 27 predicted proteins | sample 1539721 | NCBI WGS metagenome assembly OCVV01 (sample SAMN02144230, study PRJEB22623) | gut metagenome | biome: sheep rumen | host: Ovis aries | place: New Zealand
GCTCCGTGATTTGAATTGCGCCTTTATGCCCCGCAGGACAATTCAAACCAAATGTTCAATTCAAGGCTCAAGGCAATTCGCACACCGTCAGGCGCAATTCATTGTCGAATCAGTTTCACAACTGATTCAACATGTATGCTGTGGCCAAACTGATCCAGGGGAGTGGCAGCAACGAGGTCATAGCTGTCTGCGCAAAGAAGCTTTAGATCACGGGCAAGGGTGGCTGGATTACAGCTTACATACACTATTCGCTTGGGCTGGGCTTTTAGTATAGTAGAGATAAGCTTTTCATCACAGCCCTTGCGCGGCGGATCGACCACTATCACATCCGGACGGGGAAGTGCCAGTTTTCCCTCCGCATCCGGCTCTTTTTCGCCTTCATCTTTTATCTCGACTCTGCCGGCATCGCCAACAGAAAATACTGCATTATTTATACCGTTTATCTTTGCATTTTGCCTGGCATCCCTAATAGCGTCCGGTATTACCTCTACGCCGTACAGAGAGGCTGCATTTCGGGCCAGATACAGAGATATGGTACCAATACCGCAGTACAGGTCCCAGACCGTTTCCTGCCCTGTAAGAGCAGCGTATTCCAGCGCTTTATCATAAAGCTTTTTTGTCTGGCGCGGGTTCACCTGGAAAAACGAAAGCGCGGAAATATGATACTCCACCTCTCCTATGCGGTCACGTATATGATCATCTCCAAAAAGTATCTCGCATTTTTCGCCCATTATCACATTACCGGGGCTGTCATTATAATTCAAAACGACGGACGAAACCCGTGATTTCCCAAAGCCGCCATCCACATCTTCCCAAACAAGTCCCGCCAGACCCGGCACCAGCGCCTCAGTCATCTCGCGTACATCGCGGGTCATATGGGGAGCGTTTACCACCAAAACCACCATCACATCCTCATAGTGATAGGATGCCCTGACCATCACATGGCGCAGCAGTCCCTTGCGCGTCTCTTCGTTATATGGCACCACCTCTTCGCAGCCTGTCACGGCATCACGGATCTTTTCATTTATCCCGTTTCCCAAAAAACAGGTGTCCGCAGTCACTATCCTGTGGCTGTGTCCCGCATAAAAGCCCATTACAGTATTGCCGTCCCTGTCACTTCCCACAGGATACTGTGCCTTGTTCCTGAAATGATATGGCGCATCCATCCCGATAATTGGCTGCATCACATCATCCAGCTTTTCATCGGAAAACCCGCCTATGCGATGGAGTTTTTCACGCACCAGGCTCTGCTTCCATTTAAGCTGCCCCTCATAATCCATCTGCATGATCTGACAGCCTCCGCAACGTCCCGCCACAGGACATACCGGATCGACCCTGTCCTTTGACGGCTCGATGATCTCGATCACCCTTGCATAACCATAAGTCTTTTTTAGCTTTGTTATACCTGCACGTATCACATCACCGGGAATTGCTCCATTAACAAAATAGGTCATTCCTTCGAAATGACCTATTCCCTCACCAGCGCTGCCGATGTCTGTAATATCTATTGTTATCTCATCGTTTTTTTTCATGGTATTACCTAAAAGATTCTTCGCTACGCTCAAAAATGACAGGGCGCTATCCTTTACCGCTAATAGTATCTACTGCTCCTCGGGATATGTGCGTCTGATGTTGGAGTCCAAAAACTTGTTAAAGCCCTGCCAGTTCATACCATAGGGGCCTGAATTGTTGTTTAATGCCTCCTTCATGGTCTCTATCTTGGCATCCGTATTGTCAGCAAATGAAAGAGCTATAGCCTCTGCCAACGCAGGCTTTTTGGGTGAACCAAACTCCAGCTCCCCATGGTGTGAAAGGATGCAATGAAGCAGCTCATCACGCTTTACCTTTGGAAAGTCCTCTATTGTATCCATGGCATTGGCAATCTCATGGGCGCCTATCATGATATGTCCCAAAAGCTGTCCCTCATCCGTGTAATCATTCTCCGGATAGGGGGATATCTCATGAAGCTTTCCTATGTCATGAAGTATGGCTGCAGTAACCAAAAGATCCCTGTCAAGCTGCTCATAATGTCCTGCATAAAAATCACAGATGGTAGCTACGGAAAGAGTATGTTCCAAAAGCCCACCGACAAAACCGTGGTGTACGCTCTTTGCTGCGGAGTGAAAACAAAATCTCTTTTTAAAATCCGGATCACCAAAGTAATGCATGAGAAGCTTTTTCATGTAAGGAGCTTTTACTGACTCGATAAGCTTCATCAAAGAAGCGTACATCTCATCAATGTCCTTTGTGGTGCAAGGCACATAATCGCCGGGATTGTACTCGCCCTCGGATGCCTTTTTTGCCTGTCGGATATTGACCTGATTAGCATTGTTAAAGACCACCACTTCGCCTACTACCCAGATATAGCTTCCTGCCTCAAACTCTTCTATTCCCGGGCTGTCCGGATCCCATACCTTTGCATTTACCGCACCTGTCTTATCCTGCAGCGTCACATTCCAGTATGTTTTTCCGTTTTTCGTCTGGGCAGACTGGCATGACTTACAAAGATATATGTCCTTGAGCCTGTCGCTCTCGTGCATTTCATTGATGTATTTCATATTTTCTCCGTTCTATGGAATAACAGTTAAGGGAAAGGATAACAAAAACCGGCGAAGCGTAATGCCTCGCCGGAATCTTAAGTTTGAGTGTTATACCAGCTCGAGCACAACCTCAAGGGCACCGTCACCCTTACGCTGTCCGATCTTGATGATACGGGTATATCCGCCGTTGCGACCTGCATACTTGGGACCATACTCTTCGAAAAGCTTGTTAGCGAGATCGATCTCTTTGTCCTCGCGTCTCTTCTCACCCTTCTCGGTAACTGTGTAGAGCATCTTGTTCATCTGGCGACGAGCATGAAGACGGCTGGGCTGATCCTTCTTGATCTGCTTATCTACTGTATCGTATACAGTAACCTTCTTGCCATCAACAACTTCCTTAACACGCTTGCCTGTGGCATCCTTACGGGGAACCTTGGCCTGAACAGTAACCTCATCGAAGTTATCCTTTTCCTTGATAGCGAGAGCAATAAGGCCCTCAGCGATCTTTGATACTTCTTTGGCCTTTGCCTCGGTGGTAACGATCCTACCATGATATAAAAGCTCGGTTACCTGACCGCGAAGCAATGCCTTTCTCTGGGATGATGTTCTTGATAACTTTCTGTATTTTGCCATTTTTAACCTCCTTTGGCTTGCTGACTTTGCATTTTAGACTTATAAGTCAGTATTTAGAGATCGGAGTCTGCGCTATATAGTCTTACCAGACCCCGGTTTATAATATGTCTCAATCGTCTCCTGAACGAAGTGAAAGTCCCAGATCACTGAGCTTCTGAAGAACCTCTTCAAGGGACTTACGTCCGAGGTTTCTCACCTTCATCATATCGTCAGAAGTCTTGTTGCAAAGTTCCTTAACGGTGCCGATACCTGCACGCTTGAGGCAGTTGTAGGAACGTACTGAAAGCTCCAGCTCCTCAATGGGCATATCGTTGATCTTGTCCTTGCTCTCTGTGGGAGCCTCTGTCATGACCTCAAAGTCATTGGCTGCCTCAGACAGATTGATGAAGAGACTAAGATGCTCGCTAAGTACTTTTGCTGCGAGGCTGACTGCCTCATCCGGTGCGAGAGTACCATTTGTATAAACCTCAAGTGTAAGCTTGTCATAGTCTGTAACCTGGCCTACACGGGTATTCTCAACCTTCATATTAACACGATCGATAGGTGTGTAGATGGAATCTACAGCAATGATACCGATGGGTGTGTCGTCTGACTTGTTCTTGTCTGATCCAACGTATCCGCGGCCGTTTGTGATGGTAAGCTCCATATAAAGCTTGCAATCTGCGCCACCGTTAAGATTGGCGATCACAAGATCAGGATTCATAACCTCAATATCGCTATCGAAATGTATGTCGCTGGCGTGAACTACGCCTTCACCGCTATACTCAAGATATGCCGTCTTGGGCTCATCTGTCTTGCTGTTGTTACGAAGAGCAAGAGACTTGACATTCATGATGATCTCTGCCACATCCTCCTTGATACCGGGGATGGAAGCAAACTCATGAAGCACTCCGTCAATCTTGACCTCGGAAACTGCTGTACCGGGCAGAGATGAAAGCATGATCCTGCGAAGTGAATTACCCAATGTGATACCATAACCACGCTCAAGGGGCTCAACTACAAAACGACCGTACTTCTTATCCTCTGATATCTCTGCTATCTGAATATTCGGCTTTTCAAAATCTAACATGCATTAACCCTCCTAACGTTTCAAGGATTATTTGGAATACAACTCGACGATAAGCATCTCGTCGACAGGCACATCGATCTCATCTCTATTGGGAAGGTTCTTGATCGTAGCCTTGCAGCTTTCTGAATCATAATCGATCCACTCGGGAACGACCCTTCCGGATGTAGCCTCTGTAATCTCCTTAAAACGTGTCATGGATCTGGCATCATCTCTGAGCTCGATCACATCACCGGGCTTAACAAGATATGAAGGGATGTTGATCTTCTTGCCGTTTACAAGGATGAACTTGTGATCAACAACCTGTCTGGACTCACGACGTGTACGAGCAAGGCCCATACGGAAAACTACGTTGTCCAGTCTGCTCTCGAGGATACGCATAAGGTTCTCACCTGTCATACCCTTCATGTTATCTGCCTTCTCATAGTAATTACGGAAGGGCTTCTCTAAAACGCCATATATGAACTTGGCCTTCTGCTTTTCACGAAGCTGTAATCCGTACTCAGATACCTTACGGTTGCTGCGGATAAGCTTTCTCTTTGACTTCTTATCTACACCTAAAAATGTAGGTTCTAAACCTAAAGACCTGCATCTCTTAAGTATAGGTGTCTTATTAACTGCCATACCTTAATATTCCTCCGTTAATAAATATAGAACTATACCCTTCTGCGCTTCGGCGGACGACATCCGTTATGAGGAACGGGAGTAACATCCGTAATTGATAATACATCAATACCGCAAGCTGCAATGGCGCGGATCGCAGCCTCTCTTCCTGAACCGGGTCCCTTTACGAAAACATCAACCTTTTTCAGGCCGTGAGGCAATGCTGCCTTTGATGCAGTCTCTGCTGCCATCTGTGCAGCATAAGGAGTAGATTTCCTTGAACCTCTGAATCCCAGTCCACCTGCACTTGCCCATGAAAGAGCATTACCCTGAGCATCTGTCAATGTAACGATAGTGTTATTGAAAGAAGCCTGGATATGTGCCTGACCATGTTCAACGTTTTTCTTTACGCGCTTTTTCGTTGATTTCTTTACAACTTTAGCCATGATAAAACTAACCTACTTTCTCTTATTGATTGATTTAATTACTTCTTCTTATTCGCAACAGTACGCTTGGGTCCTTTACGTGTACGTGCATTGGTCTTTGTCTTCTGACCACGTACGGGAAGGCCCTTTCTGTGACGAATACCGCGATAGCAGCCGATTTCCTGCAGTCTCTTGATGTTAAGAGCAACATCACGACGCAGATCACCCTCTACCATAATGTCCATCTTGTCGATGGCGTCACTGATCTTTTTTACCTCATCATCGGTAAGATCCTTGACACGAGTGTCAGGGTTAACACCTGCAGCCGCAAGTAACTTGTTAGAAGTTACGCGACCAATACCGTAGATGTAGGTAAGTCCGATCTCGATCCTTTTCTCTCTGGGTAAATCAATACCTGCGATACGAGCCATGTGTGTACAACCTCCATTAACTAAAAAAACTAACTGTGTCCTGACACCCTCCCTCGGTATGTTAAAGTAAAGAGAGTGTCCTTGAAGCTTCTATATAATATAGAAACTACACATATTTATATGAACAGTGAAGCTTTACCGGCATTGTAGATACTCAACACCAAACTACACTGCAGCCGCCACATAGATATGCATATGAAACAAAAGGTCAAAACCATCTGCGATGGTCTCTTTATCCATCAAAAATGGAATAAAAATTAACCCTGTCTCTGCTTGTGCTTAGGGTTCTCACAGATAATCCTGATACTTCCCTTGCGCTTGATCACCTTGCACTTTTCGCACATAGGCTTCACTGAAGATCTGACTTTCACGGTGATCCTCCTTTCCAAAAAATGCTGCCATTCGAGGGCAAAATATCACCCCCGCGTAAAGTGTCCGCGTAGTATTATACTACTGCTCTATTTAAAATACAAGAGTTTTTTATTTGTCTCTCCAAATTATTCTGCCCTTGGTAAGATCATAGGGTGACATCTCTATGGTTACCTTATCTCCGGGAAGGATACGGATATAGTTCATACGAAGCTTTCCGCTGATATGAGCCAGTATCTGATGTCCGTTTTCCAACTCCACCGAAAACATTGCATTGGGGAGTTTTTCGATTACGGTGCCTTCCACCTCAATTACATCTGCTTTAGACAAAATATTTCCTCCTGTAGAATCTTAACACTTTTGGGCCTCATCATCCGAGAATGGATGTGATGGCTTTGAATACTTCTTCCATTGGAACTGTACCGTCAACAGACTTTAAAATGCCCTGCTTGTTGTAGTAGTCGATAAGGGGCTGTGTCTGCTCATGATAAACATCAAGCCTCTTCTGAACTGTCTCGGGCTTGTCATCATCACGCTGTACCAGTTCACTGCCGCATGCGTCACAGATGCCTTCCTTTTTGGGAGGGATGGCTACTATATGATATGTAGCTCCGCACTTTAAGCATGCACGGCGTCCGGACATACGGTTTACTATATTTTCATCGGGCACATCCACATCGATGGCAAAGTCCATCTTCTGGCCGATCTTTTCAAGTGCCTTTGTAAGAGCCTCTGCCTGAGGAATGGTACGGGGAAAACCATCGAGAACGAAACCGTTTTTAGCATCATCCTCTGCAATACGATCCATAACCAGATCGCAGGTCAGCTCATCGGGAACCAAAAGACCCTGATCCATGTATTCCTTGGCCTTTTTGCCAAGCTCTGTGCCGTTTTTGATATTGGCGCGGAAAATATCTCCTGTAGAGATATGAGGGATATTGTATTTTGCTGCGATCTGCTTTGCCTGTGTTCCCTTACCTGCACCGGGTGCACCTAACATGATTATCTTCATTAAACCCCTCCATTTCTTTTTTAGCGCACAATCGGAGATACGGATAAGCCCCGCATCTCCACTTGCGCAAGTATCTTATATTACTCTGATAAAAAGCCTTTGTAATTTCTGACCATCATCTGGGACTCGATCTGCTTTAATGTCTCAACCACAACACCTACTATAATGATAAGTGATGTACCGCCGAAGGAAACTGATGCATTGAACAGTCCGTTGATAGCGATGGGTATGATACATACGATAGCAAGTCCTACAGCACCGATAAACACGATCTTGTTGAGAACGTTGTTCAAATAATCGGAAGTGGGCTTACCGGGACGTATACCCGGGATAAATCCTCCGCGCTTTTTCATGTTATCAGCGATCTCCAAAGGATTGAAGCTGATAGTAGTATAGAAATACGCAAATGCGATGATCAAAAGTACATATACCGCTGCTCCGATGGTAAGGATCCAGTCCTCACGGTTGAACCAGTGTGACTGTGACATACCCTGGAGTACTCTTGCCCAGAAGCCTGTGCCCTGATTCTTGCCTAAAAGTGTGGCAATGATGACAGGAGTCTGAAGGATGGACTGAGCAAAGATTACGGGGATAACTCCGCCGGTATTAACCTTTAAAGGAATATGTGTGCTGGTGCCGCCTACAGAATGTCTGCCCTGAAGCTTCTGAGAATACTGAACAGGGATCCTGCGCTCTGCACACTGGAGCACGATTACCATAACCACGATGGCGATGATCACAAGTGCGATGATCACACCGGCAAGTACTGCCTTCGGGATGGTCTTGTTTGCCATGAACTGCTCATATAATGTAGCAAGATCATTGGGGATACGTGAAATGATGTTGATGGTCAGGACTATGGAAATACCATTTCCCACGCCGTGCTCGGTGATCTGCTCACCTATCCACATCAGTACTGCAGAACCTGCTGTAAGTACTGCTATAAGTGTGATAATGGAAAAAGCGCCTTCCTGCTCTAAATATCCGCCTCTTGAGAAGCCGATAGCCATTGCAGCTGACTCCATAACGGAAAGTCCAACTGTCACGTATCTGGTGATCCGGTTGATCTGTTTACGACCGTCCTCACCGTCACGCTGCATCTCTTCCAAAGCAGGGATCGCTATGGTAAGAAGCTGCATGATAATGGATGCTGTAATATAAGGAGTGATGTTCAGAGCAAAGATAGACATCTGCTCAAAGGATCCACCGGTGATAGCATCGAAAAAGTTCATCGCATCACCCATACCGGAGAACATCTCCTTAAAAACATCAGGGTTTACACCGGGCACAGGAACCTGGGAGCCCAGCCTGACCACGATGAGCATCAGGAAGGTGAAAAACAATCCCTTCCTGATATCTTTGATTTTTAATGCGTTACGCACTGTCTGAAACATTAGATCACCTCAGCTTTTCCGCCAAGAGCCTCAATCTTTTCCTTTGCACTGGCACTAAATGCGTTTACCTTTACATCCAACTTCTTGGTAAGCTCACCGTTACCAAGGATCTTTACACCGTCGAAGCTGTTCTTTACAAGTCCAACCTCACGAAGAGCATCTACAGTAACCTCTGCGCCTGCCTCGAATCTCTCGAGATCGCTGACATTAAGAGTTACAATGTTCTTGGTGTTGCGGTTAGTGAAACCGCGCTTGGGAATACGACGGTAAAGGGGCATCTGTCCACCCTCGAAACCGGGGCGAGGTGCACCTGAACGAGCCTTCTGACCCTTGTGTCCCTTACCTGCGGTCTTGCCGTTGCCTGAACCATGACCGCGGCCACGTCTGAATCTGTCGCCGTGCTTAGAGCCCTCTGCGGGACTTAAATTACTTAAATCCATTACGGCACCTCCTTAAATTTCTTCTACTTTAACTAAATGCCTTACTCTCTGAATCATACCGCGAACGGCATCATTGTCAGGCATCTCAACAGTCTTACCGATCTTACGAAGGCCAAGAGCCTCAACAGTCTTTTTGTTCTTGGGAACTGCACCGATCGTAGACTTTACGAGTGTAATTCTTAATTTCTTATCTGCCATTTTTGCTTTCCTCCGTTCTGGGATGATCAACCGAGAATCTCGGCTACGCTCTTACCGCGAAGCTTTGCAACATCCTCAGGGTTCTTAAGCTGTGAAAGTGCATCGATTGTAGCAAGTACAACGTTCTGCTTGTTGGAAGATCCCAGAGACTTTGTACGGATATTTGAAATGCCTGCAAGCTCACACACTGCACGTGCAGGGCCGCCTGCGATGATACCTGTACCTTCGGGAGCCTTCTTTAAAAGAACTGATGCACCGGTATGCTTTCCGCTGATGTCATGTGTGATACTGTGGTTCTCATCAAGCTCAACGCTGATAAGCTTCTTCATAGCATCTTCCTTGCCCTTACGGATAGCTTCGGGGATCTCAGTAGCCTTACCGAGGCCCGCACCGACATGACCATTGCCATCGCCTACTACTACGAGAGCAGTAAAGCGCATATTACGACCACCCTTAACGACCTTAGTAACTCGCTTGATGGTCACCACGTTTTCCTGTAACTCGCCGAGCTCACCCGGCTCATAAATGGTACGCTTCATAAATCGCTTTCCTCCTTAAAAATCTAATCCGGCTTCTCTGGCTGCCTCTGCTAACGCTGCAACCTTACCAGCGTATATGAAGCCACCCCTGTCATAAACTACAGACTTGATGCCCTTGTCCATAGCGCGCTTCGCTATAACCTCACCAAGCTTCTTTGCTGCTTCAACATTGTTGGTCTTTGTAAGTCCGCCCTTAACCTCATCATCAAGAGTGGATGCGGCAACTAATGTGTTACCAACAGTATCGTCTATCACCTGAGCGTACATATGGTTGTTGGAACGAAATACGGAAAGCCTGGGTCTGTCGGCTGTTCCGGCAAGGTGATGACGCATTCTTCTATGCTTCTGTCCACGTACAATGGCTCTATTTTTCTTACTTACCATGGATACTCACTCCTTTACTTATTTCTTACCTGTCTTACCAACCTTACGCCTGATGGTCTCATCCGCATACTTGATACCCTTGCCCTTATAAGGCTCAGGTCTACGCTTGTCACGGATCTCCGCAGCGAACTGGCCAACCTTTTCCTTGTCGATACCGCTTACTACGATGTTGTTACCATCTACTGTAGTCTCGATACCCTCAGGATCAGTCATCTCCACAGGATGTGAATATCCCAGGTTAAGTGTTAATGTCTTACCTTGCTTTGCTGCCCTGTAACCTACACCGTTAACCTCAAGAGTCTTCTTGTAGCCATCTGTAACACCTACAACCATGTTGTTGATCAGTGTTCTTGTAAGTCCGTGCAGCGACTTCATTTTTTTAAGATCATTGGGACGCTTTACTAAGATCTCTTCGCCCTCTTTTGTGATCTCCATCTCGACGGGAAGAGTCTTCTCCAAAGTGCCCTTAGGTCCCTTAACCGTCACATGATTATTTTCTGCAATATCAACCGTAACTCCGGCAGGTATCGCGATTGGCATTCTTCCTACTCGTGACATGCCCGTACTCCTTTCAATCTTACCAAACGTAAGCTAATACTTCTCCTCCAACGGAGAGCTCACGTGCCTTCTTGTCTGTTACAATACCCTGGTTGGTGGAAAGAATAGCTATTCCAAGTCCGCCAAGTACCTGGGGAATCTCATCCTTGCCTGCATAAATACGAAGACCGGGCTTTGAGATCCTCTTGATACCGGTGATGATCTTTTCCTTCTTTGCACCGGCATACTTCATTGTAACGTGGATGGTCTTAAAAGAACCATCCTCAACCAGGTCATACTTCTCGATATAACCCTCATCCACAAGGATGTCTGCTATTGCTACCTTCATCTTGGATGAAGGGATATCAACAGTGTCATGCTTTGCAGTATTTGCGTTACGGATTCTCGTAAGCATATCTGCAATAGGATCACTCATACTCATATCTTAATTCCTCCTTACCAAGATTACCAACTTGCCTTTTTAACACCGGGGATCTGTCCCTTGTACGCCAGCTCGCGGAAGCATACTCTGCAGATTCCGTACTTTCTAAGTACTGAATGAGGACGTCCGCAAATATTGCAACGTGTATATTCTCTTGTAGAGAACTTCTGCTTACGCTGCTGCTTTACCTTCATTGACTTTTTTGCCATCTTTTAGTACCTCCTCTACTTCGCGAACGGCATTCCGAAGCAACGTAAAAGCTCACGTGCCTCCTCGTCCGTCTTTGCAGTAGTCACAAATATGATATCCATACCTCTGACCTTGTCAACCTTGTCATACTCGATCTCGGGGAAAATGATCTGCTCCTTGATACCAAGAGCATAGTTTCCTCTTCCATCGAAGGAATCAGGATTCACACCGCGGAAGTCTCTAACTCGGGGCAGTGCCAGATTGATAAGGCGATCTGCGAACTCATACATCTTCTCACCGCGAAGAGTAGTCTTGCATCCAATGCCCATTCCCTCACGGATCTTGAAGTTAGCAACTGAATTCCTGGCCTTGGTAATAACTGCCTTCTGGCCTGTGATCTCTTCCATATCCTTGCAGGCGCTCTCGAGGATCTTCTGATTCTCCTTTGCCTCACCTACACCCATGTTGACAACGATCTTCTCAAGCTTCGGTACTTCCATAACGTTCTTGTAGCCGAACTTTTTGGTCATTGCCTCGACGATTTCCTTGTCGTAAGTTTCTCTTAATCTACTCAACTTTCAATGCCTCCTTTCCATTAATCGACAGTCTTGCCTGTGGCCTTGGCAACGCGGACTTTTTTATCGCCCTCTACCTTGAAGCCTACGCGACTTACCTGTCCATCGGATAAAAGCATTACATTTGAGATGTCGATGGGCGCCTCCTGCTCAACGATACCACCTGTCTGGTTGGCCATTGAGGGCTTCTGGTGTTTCTTTACCATGTGTACACCTTCAACCACAACTCTGTGATTTTTCACATCTACTGAGAGAACCTTGCCCTCATTGCCCTTGTCTCCTCCGGCAATAACGCGGACTGTATCTCCCTTTTTAATCTTGCTTGTAGCCATCTCATATACCTCCGTCTCTTATAACACTTCCGGAGCTAATGAAACGATCTTCATGAACTGCTTTTCACGAAGCTCTCTTGCTACCGGTCCGAAAATACGTGTTCCCTGAGGAGTCTTGTCTGCCTTGATGATAACTGCAGCGTTCTCATCAAACTTGATATAGGAACCGTCCTTACGACGTGCGCCCTTCTTCGTACGTACAACTACTGCCTTTACTACGTCACCCTTCTTTACAACGCCTCCGGGTGTTGCATCTTTGACCGTAGCAGTGATGATATCGCCGATGTTGGCATATCTCCTCGTAGAGCCGCCCATAACCCTGATGCAGAGGATCTCCTTCGCACCGGTATTGTCGGCTACCTTTAATCTGCTTTCCTGCTGTACCATAATGATATCCTTTCTTACTTAGCGCGTTCCATCACTTCGACTAATCTCCATCTCTTATCCTTAGAGAGAGGACGTGTCTCCATGACTCTCACGGTATCACCGATCTTTGCATCGTTTGTCTCGTCATGAGCCTTAAGCTTGTATGTCTTCTTGACGATCTTCTTATACAGGGGGTGACGAACGTTGTCTCTAACTGCAACCACGATGGTCTTGTCCATCTTGTCGCTTACGACCACACCAACCCTGGTCTTTCTAAGATTTCTCTCTGCCATTTTTTACATCCTTTCTTTGAGATTAACTCATATTACGCATTCTTGCTGTTTGTGGTTATAACAGTCTGGATACGAGCGATATTTCTCCTTACCTCGCGGATGCGGGCTGTGTTATCCAGCTGATTGGTTGCGTTTTGAAATCTCAAATTGAAAAGCTCTTTTTTGGCCTCCACAAGCTGAGCGGAGAGCTCCTCTACAGATTTATTCTTTAACTCATCTACAAAGTTTGTCTTTTTCATTAGGACTCACCGCCTTCCAAATCCTCACGAGATACGATCTTGCACTTGCAGGGAAGCTTATGTGTTGCAAGACGAAGCGCCTCGCGTGCTGTCTCCTCAGGTACTCCGGCTATCTCGAACATGACTCTGCCCGGCTTTACTACAGCTACCCAGTAATCAAGGGCACCTTTACCTTTACCCATTCGAGTCTCAGCAGGCTGTGCTGATACGGGCTTATCCGGGAAAATCTTGATCCATACTTTACCACCACGCTTTACATAACGTGTCATAGCGATACGGGCTGCCTCTATCTGGTTTGACTTGATCCAGCAGGGCTCTACAGCCACGATACCATACTCACCATTGGTGATCTTGTTGCCTCGTGTAGCCTTACCACGCATAGAGCCGCGGAACTGCTTACGATGCTTTACTCTCTTAGGCATTAACATTAGCGGTTACCTCCTTCCTTGGCGCCATCGGAAACCTTAGCGCCCTTCTTTGAGGGAAGGACCTCTCCTTTGTATACCCAAACCTTTACACCAACCTTACCGTAGGTTGTGTCAGCCTCTGCAAAACCGTAATCAATGTCTGCACGAAGTGTCTGAAGAGGAATGGTACCCTCACTGTAACTCTCGGAACGAGCGATGTCCGCACCGCCGAGACGGCCGGAGCACATAGCCTTGATACCGAATACTCCGTTCTCCTTCATGCTGCGGCTCATGCATGACTTCATGGCACGACGGAAGGATGTACGGTTTTCAAGCTGCTGTGCAATGTTCTCTGCAACAAGCTGTGCATCCTTGTCAGGACGCTTAACCTCTTTGATATCAACTACAAGCTTTGCGCCTGTAAGCTTTGTAAGCTCGTCCTTGATCTTCTCGATCTCAGCACCACCCTTACCGATTACGATACCGGGCTTAGCTGTGTATACAACTACCTTTACGCGATCAGATGCTCTCTCGATCTCGATCTTTGAAACACCTGCTGCATAAAGCTTTCTCTTAAGAAACTCACGGATCTTGTGATCCTCTGCAAGATAGTCGGCGAACTTGTCATCCGATGCATACCATTTGGAATCCCAATCCTTTATGATACCGACTCTCAAGCCATGGGGATTAACTTTCTGTCCCATTCTACGCCTCCTTATTCATTTCATCCAGAACAATTGTGATATGGCTCATACGCTTCTCGATACGATAAGCACGGCCCTGTGCACGAGGTCTGATGCGCTTCATTGTAGGTCCCTTGTTTGCGTAGCACTCTGCTACATAGAGATCCCTGGCATCGAGGCCATTGTTGTTCTCAGCATTTGCGATAGCTGACTTTAAGAGCTTTTCGATCACACCGGATGCATACCGGGGATTGTAAGCTAAGATACCAAGTGCTGTGGTGACATCCTTGCCGCGGATGGCATCGAGCACAAAGCATGCCTTAGTCACAGACATTCTTGCATAAGAAAGCTTTGCAGAAGGTCTTGTGTCTTTTACTTCATTTCTCTGACGCTTTACCTGTGATCTATGTCCCATGGTAAAATCCTCCTTTCAAATCTTTCTTATTTAGCTCCGGACTTCTTGTCGTCCTTCTTGTGTCCTCTGTATGTACGTGTTGCCACAAACTCACCTAACTTATGACCAACCATGTCCTCTGTAACATATACAGGCACATGCTTTCTTCCGTCATGTACAGCTATGGTATGACCTACCATCTGGGGGAAGATCGTGGAACGACGTGACCATGTCTTGATTACTGACTTATCTCCGCTGGCATTCATAGCGTCAATCTTTTTCAATAAACTCTCGTCAGCGAAAGGTCCTTTCTTTAATGAACGTGCCATTTCTTTCCTCCTTACTTGATAGCCCTGCCGTCACGACGACGAACGATGAGCTTGTTAGACTGCTTATGCTTCTTACGTGTCTTGAGACCCAAAGCGGGCTTACCCCAAGGTGTGCAGGGACCGGGACGTCCTACAGGAGCCTTACCCTCACCACCACCATGAGGATGGTCGTTGGGGTTCATAACCGAACCACGGACTGTGGGGCGGATACCCATGTGACGCTTACGTCCTGCCTTACCGATCTTGATAAGGTTGTGGTCGCCGTTTCCGATAACACCGATGGTAGCACGGCAGCCCAAGGGCACCATTCTCATCTCACCGGATGGAAGACGAAGGGTCGCATACTTACCTTCCTTAGCCATAAGCTGTGCAGCATTACCTGCTGAACGAACCATCTGGCCACCCTTTCCGGGATGAAGCTCGATATTGTGAACCATGGTACCTACGGGAATGCTCTCAAGAGGGAGGCAGTTACCAACTCTGATCTCGGCGTCGGGACCGCTTACTACGGTCATGCCGTCTGTAAGTCCCTCGGGAGCGAGGATGTATGCCTTCTCACCATCTTCATAGCAGATGAGAGCGATATTTGCTGTACGGTTAGGATCGTACTCGATACCGATAACCTTTGCGGGGATACCGTCCTTCTTATTTCTCTTGAAGTCGATGACCCTGTACTTTCTGCGGTTGCCGCCGCCCTGGTGACGAACGGTGATCTTACCCTGATTGTTACGTCCTGCGTTCTTCTTAAGGGATGTAACCAGGCTCTTCTCAGGCTCGGTCTTTGTAACCTCTGAGAAATCGGAACCTGTCATATTACGCCTGGACGGTGTATATGGGTTATAAGTTTTGATTCCCATTTCAATTAACTCCTTTCGTATTTATCGCGTACGTTCGCATATTATAATCCTGCGAAGATCTCGATCTCCTTGGAATCCTCTGTAAGAGTAACGATGGCCTTTTTGCTCTTGGCAGTCTTGCC
>OCVV011345669.1_pt1 | contig 15796 bp, 15 predicted proteins | sample 1539721 | NCBI WGS metagenome assembly OCVV01 (sample SAMN02144230, study PRJEB22623) | gut metagenome | biome: sheep rumen | host: Ovis aries | place: New Zealand
CATCAGGCCACTGGCGTAGGAACAGGCGGTGGTGAAGGCAATGAGCAGCAGGAACCGCCAGTCCCACCAGCCGTAGAACACATAGCTCGCCGCAACAACCAGCAGGTTCTGCCAGCGCACCTGCCGCCGCAGCACCCAGTAGAGAGCGAAGGTAATAGGAAGGAAGAGGAAGAATTCTATCGAAGTGAAGAGCATATTTTATTGTATAGTAGCAACAAGGTTGGATGCAGGTGTGCCAACCAGTATAGGCGCCGGTGGCGGGGCGTGACGCATTCCTGCCAGAAGCGCTGCCACTCGTCCGAGGTGAGTGTGTCACCTTTAGCGAGGCGGGCGATATAGTTTGATGCCAGCACCTGATAGATGGCTCGCCTGTCTATATTCTCCATTGGCAAAAAGAGTTCTTCCAGCATACGATGCACCTGCAGACTGTCGGCTTCAAGAGATGGATCAGCGGTGCGGGTAATGCTGCCCTGACGCACACGGTAGGTGTAGAGACAATCAGTGATAGTTCTTACGCTCTTGGCACGTAGCATGGCCTGGGTGGTGAAGAGGTCGTCCTCAGCACGGCGTAGGCCATCGGCGAAGCGCAAGTTGTTGTCTATCAAAAAATGGCGGCGGTAGGCCCGCTGCCAGATGCATACGAAGTGGATGTCCGTGGCTTCCAGGCGGTGGCGGCAGAAGTAGGTCCAGCCGTCAGTGGTTTCAGGTTCGCGGATGGTGGGGTGGTAGGTCTGTTCGCCGGTGGCGTCGTGTAGTTTCTTGGCGTTGAAGGCTATGATGTCTTCGCCGGTGAGCTCGGTGGCGAGGGTCTCCAGGGCGCCGGAGGTGAGGAGGTCGTCGCTGTCCACGAAGAGAATGTACTCGCCCCGGGCCTCGTCGAGGCCGCGGTTGCGGGCGGTGCTCATGCCGTGGTTCTCCTGGTGGACGACCTTCACGTCGGGGTAGTGTTCCAGCAGGGCCGCCGTGCCGTCGGTGCTGCCGTCGTCGACGACGATGACCTCACAGCCCTGGCGTTCCTGCGCGAGGATGCTGTCGAGGCATTGCTGCAGGTAGGCTTCGGCGTTGTAGGCGGGTATGATGATGGAGAGTTTCATTGGGGGAGGATGCTGTGGTTTCACCCATGGAGTTCAGCGCGTTGCGATATTCGCGGCTGACGTAAGCTTTTTTTTACATGCTCAAACTCTTGTGCTTGGCTGTTGAGAGGTGCCGTATCTTGCAGCTGGCACAATTGGTCTTAACGATAAAGGAGTTTTCTTGCTTTGCGAACCAACTTCTTGTATTCCAACAGGACAGCGTCGGTATTGCGTTTATGCATCATTCTCATCATCAGCAGCTGAAGCTCTTGTTTGAGTACCGACAGGGGTGACCACTGTTGCATCCACGGTTTCTTCTCGCTGGCATAATGTATGATGGCCACCGACTTGGGATCGGTTACATCGTTGTTGTAATGATAACCCAATTTTTCTTCAAAGTAATGGGCGTAATAGGACATGACGCCATATTTCTCACCCATGTCCAATTCGGGATGACTTGGCCAGTCGGAGTAGTAGGTCTGTAGAATGCTCATGTCGCCTAATGCGCCGTTGTTTTCTATCACGGTCGGAATTACCTTCATAAATTCCTCGACCATGCCCTGCTTGGGAACAATGGTTAGAATACCTGCAGAGAGGTCAACCCAGTTTTCATTGCCGGGATAACTTTTGCCGGCAATCATGGCAGCCATGTGCGGCATGTCGAACAACCGGTCGAGAGACTGAAGTATATAGATGTCAGTATCAATATATACAATCTTATCAAACTGAGTTTGTTCGAACACCAAAAGCTTGTCATAACATTGGTTCCCGCGGAGATTTCCGCTTTTGGTGTTGTTGTCGATTAACACCTGAGGGACTGTTACAGGTTTGGAATACTCAATAATATTGATACCTTCCTTCTTCAGATTTGCTACCTCTTTGGGTCTTTCCTGAATAAGTTTTGTGGGCAACATCGCATAGAATGGGATTTTTGTGCCGGTGTCGCGTAGGCAGAGCCATGTGGCCATCAAACCTTCCAGGTAGTTGGCCGTATTGCAGAAGGTAACGTATGCATAGTTCATAATCTATAATTATGTTAAAATATATTATATTTGTCGCAGTTCGATGCGCGGCATTAAAAATGGGTTGACTCCTTGGCGTACAGTGCCACCCCATGCACAGAGGGCTGTTAAAAAGGGTTGGTGTTCCACAATAGAGAGCGTATCTGCATTATATGCTCCGTGTGGGTAGGAAAAGTGGTGGACAGCATGTCCAAGAAGGGATTCCAGGCTCTGACAGGATTTGGATATTTCTCTTTGTTGTTCCTCTGGTGATAAGGTATCAAGACGGGGATGGCTGACGGTGTGGGCACCGATGGTGCAGAGGGGGGCGGCATCAAGGGTTTTGAGAGATTCGGAGCTGATTCCATGTTGCTCGCCCGGGTACCACCACATGGGGAGACGGTTGTCGATGAAGCCGGTGGTGACATAGACGGCGAAGGGGACTTCTAGGCGTTTCAGCAGGGGATAGGCGATGTCGTAGTTGTCCTGGTAGCCGTCGTCGAAGGTGAGACAGACAAAACGGGAGGAATTGATAATTGGAAATTGGGAATTGAATATTGGGAGTTCGTCTATTTTGATGAAGGTGTAACCCTTCTGGCGATAGTCCAGTATGGTTTGTTCGAGGAAGTCGGGGGTGACCTCCAGCTCGCGCTGCGAGGGGTTGTCGCTGCGTTGCTCTACCACACGGTGCAACATCAGGATATGCCCCAGCACGGGATGGGTGAGGTTGTGGAACTTGCGGCGGAGGTCAATCATATTGTTTATCTCATTGTTTATCTCAATCAGAACGAAAAGAACAATCAGAAAACTGTTTTAGCTATAGATGATTGGAAATTCCTTGAGTTCTTTTAGTTCTGATTGGGAACGAATTTCTTCTTGAGCAGCAGGCATTTGGCTATCAGTTTGCGGCGATTTCTCTTTGGCAAGGTAGGGTAGATGCCGCTAATGAGGAGATGGATAAGTGCGATGGGTGTGTACCTGGTGGGGAAGTATCTGTGTTCCACATAGTCCAAGGCACCATAGGCGATATGGGATTTGAACTTGCGGTGCAGGGCATCGTCGGAGTAGTTGCCGGGAGTGTTGCGGTCGATGATCAGTTGGGCGAAGGCCTTGAGGTTGGCGATGTCTTTCTTGGAATCGATTTTGCATGGGACGAAGACATTGAGGAAGTACTGCTTTTCTTCGTCGGTGAAGTCAGGGTTAAGCCATTGGAGCATCTTGAGGCGCACCTCGTTGCTTTTCACGATCTGGGCTTCGCGTCGCGAGGTGGAGATCTGGGTGGCGTGGGTGCGGTAGTGGAAGAGGGTGCGCTGGACGTTGTAGACCTGCGTGACACGGTAGACGTTGGCCCACATCATGTAGTCCTCGGCCGGGAAGGCCTCGGTGCTGTAGCGGAGGTGGTTGTCGACCATGACGGCGCGGCGGAACACCGGCACGATGACCGTGCATCCGAAGAGCATCTGGGCTTTGGAGTCCTCGTGGTACTCGGGGAAGCGTACCAGCGAGGTCTTGGTGCCGAAGAACTGAAATCCGAAGCTGCAGACTCCCACCTCGGAATGGCTGTCGAGGACACGTATGCCGGTCTCCAGCCAGTCGGATTCGGCGATGTCGTCGCCGTCCATGCGGGCCACCAGCTCGGTGTCGATGATGTCGAGGCCACGGTTGAGGTTCTCGGAGAGGCCCACATTGTTGGGGAAGGAGGCGATGCGGATGCGTGGGTCGTCGATGGTGCGCACCACGTCCAGGGTGTTGTCCGTCGAGGCGTCGTCGACTACCAGCAGCTCGAAGTCGCGGTAGGACTGACAGAGGACGCTGTGGATGGCTTCCTCGACCCAAGGGGCTACATTATATGTCGGCATCAGCACGGTTACTCTCGGCATATCCTTGTTTACTTACGTCTCAATCAGAACTAAAAGAATTATTAGAATGATAATTGAGATTTGTGATTTTGTGTATTCCTTTGCCGATACTAAAGTTGTCCGAATTGAAATTTATCAGGTAACCCAGTGGTTTGTTGGCAAGGGTTAAATAGGTCTGTAATTGTTTGTAGTGAACCTTTTCCAATTGCGATACGGATTTCAATTCCAGTATGATGGTGTTTTCTACGAGTATATCAATTCGGAAACCAATACCTAAGTCGTTCCCATCGTACATCAACAGGCACTTCTTCTTCGAAATCAAGGCAGGCATTATCGAGCTCTATTAGAAGTGCTTTCTGGTAGACTGATTCCAGTAGTCCTGGACCGAGAACTTGGTGTACCCGCATAGCGCATCCAATAATATCGTAAGCCAGTGCTTGTTGATTCATGATGAAGTTTTTTTTCTGATGGTTCTTTTAGTTCTGATTGATGGTTTTGCAGAGAACTATTATCTGATATTTCTTTTAGTTTATTTGAGATTTTTTCTGATGGTTCTTTTAGTTCTGATTGGGATAAATATGTTCTGATTGAGAATTAGTTTCTGCAGAGAATTATTTTCTGGTTGCGCGTAGAACTTTCTTGATGTTCTTTTTGGGGCGGTAGTAGAGCCAGTAGATGGAACTGTATTTGAGGCCGCGACGGAGGGTAAAGCTTATCCTTTGCCATCCGTGCAGGTTGTCGGCGATGGAGTTGTAGAGTTTCCGCTGCAGGTCGGGGTGGGGGGCGAGGGCGCGGCTGAAGTCGTCGAAGTAGCGCAGGCGCATCTCCACCAGTTTCTGCGCAATCTCCTTTTTGCGGGAGAGGGTGAGGGTGTCGTCGCCGACGCCGGTGTAATAGAGCACCTTGTATATCTTGCCTATGGGGTACTTGAGCCAGATGCGCACCCAGTAGTCGTAGTCCTCGACGAGGAAAAGGGTGGTGTCGTAGTCGCCCACGGTCTCCAGCACCTCGTGGCGGTACATGAAGGCATAGCATACGCAGTTGTAGAGAGGGAGATGCACCTGGGGGTCGGGGTGGTGGACTTCGTAGAGCTGTTCGCCCGTCGTGAGGCTGAAGGCGGCATAGCAGGCGGTGACGAGGCCTTTGTCTGGATTGACATCCAGATAATTGACGAACTCTTCAAGCATGGTAGGACCCATGCGGTTGTCGTGTGAGGTCCATGTGAGGTATTTGCCCCTAGCTTCTTGGAAGCCTCTGTTCAGCGCCCCGGGCAGTTTGAGGTTGGTCTCATTGTTGAAGATGCGGATACGGTTGTCTTTTTTGGCGTACTGCTGCATGATCTCCAATGAGTTGTCCTTGGAACAATCGTTGACAATGATGAGTTCCCAGTCGGTGAAAGTCTGAGCGATGACACTTTCGATAGACTGCGAAAGAAACCCCGCGCCGTTGTAGCAGGGGAGGACGATGGAGACGGTGAAGGGCATGGCTTACAAAAAGCGATTAATAGCCTTTCGAATTATAGGTGGCATCGTATTTTCGAGATATCGAACCATCAGTATGGGATTGATGCTAGCCAAACGATAACATTTTCGATTGCGAGATGTGCGTCGGCATTGTTGCATGATGTCATAGTCAGTATGATCCAATATAATCGATGGTCTGATTCCCGCTTTGACAATGCTTAGTATGAGTTCTGTGTATATTGAAAAGATTATCTGATATGGAATATCTGTGCTTGTTTTTTTAGAGAACCAAGTATATAACTCGCGCCCTGTGTCACGTCGGTCGGAAAAGCCCTTGATGGTTTTTTGGGAAGTTATAGCACCGGGACGTTGCCAGCGATAATTGACTATCGAGATGTCTTTACACATACATCGTTGGGCTTGAAAGAGTGTCTTAGGTGAGAAAAGAATGTCTTCATGAAGGATACCCTTCTTGAATCGTAGTTGATAGTTGTCAAGAAATTCCTTTTTGTATAGATAGCACCAAACAGGTTCGATGATAGTGTGGTTGTGCTCGAAGAATAATCCCATCATGTTTTCGCCAGAGATTACCTTGTTTTCAGTAGGGTAGTTCGATAAGTATGGGTAAGATCCGTTCACTATCGCATTGCCGACATATAGGTCAAGATTATTCTGAATACAATCATTCAATGGATATTGGAGGGCGTTTGTTGTGGCTAATGTGTCATCCCCATCTAAGAAAAAAATATAATCCCCGTGAGCATTGGCAATGCCGGTATTACGGGCATCGGACAAACCGCCATTAGGTTGTATAATATAGTGAAGATTGGAGTGCTTTGAAGCATATGACTCAATTATACTTTGCGATTTATCGGTGGAGCCATCATTTACGCAAATAACCTCATAATTGGACAACTCTTGCGCGAAAACAGACTCCAGGCATTGTCCAATATATGCTTCAATATTATAAACCGGGATAATTATAGAGAGTTTCAATGATTGTATAGTTTTAAGGTCATCCACTATCTAAAAAGACGTGTTTTCATTTGTTTAGCCCATGCTACTTCATCTAACCACAGCATTCGTGGCGCATATTGTTTATAGTAAAAACTGTATTTTATTATGTTAATTAATATAATCAGCGCGCCAACAGCACGACATGTTTGCTTTATCCTAAAACACAAAAAATCCGCTCTTCTTACAGAATCAACTTCCTTCAGAAAAGGACGTATATATTTATTTATTACATAAATTGAGTAATACGTTTTTTTAACATAATCCTGGGAAGTATCATTAAATAAACCACATGTTTGAGCAGCGTGTATCCGATAGCCAATTAGTTTATTTTCAATCATTCCTATACGCTTTTTTTCAGCAGCTATAAGTGTGACCGCATAATCATGTAACATCTCGTCATTACATAAATGTAGAAAACCATTGTTAATGTAGAAGGATCGCCGAATGGCCATTGTAGCTCCAGTTGTATGATTTCCTGCAAGGAAACACTCCAGTTTTAAATTGGTTTGAAATAATTTTCTATCATTGCTGTTGAATGTATATTCCCAAAGGGTATTGGGGATTCCTGATAAAACATTGCCTTTAGGATCTATCAAGTCTGCATCAGAAAAAACCACATCAATGTTTGGATTACTTTCAAAGTAATTGATAATGGTTGAAACCTTGTTGGGATACCATATGTCATCTTGATCTGAGAAGAAAACAATATCTCCTCTGCACAAAGATACCGCCTTATCGAAATTCTTCGATACTCCAAGTTTCTCACTGTTTTGATAGACTTTGATTTTGGGAGTCTTTAAACAATAGGAGTTGACAAGTGAAAGCGTATTGTCCGTACTTCCATCATCACAAATAACAATTTCGTCCACCGGAATTGTCTGGTTGAGTATGGACTCTATCTGTTCGCGGATATACCGTTCGCCATTATATGTACAAAGTGCTACAGATAACATCATTTTTCTCGTAACGATTCAATGGTTGTCTTCAAAGTCTCTAAATTATTATAACCGAAATGCGTGGTCGGCTCCATTGTTGCACCCTCCCCCCATTCGTTCCATGCATTAATGTATATCAATTGTTCGTCCTCATTGTGATGTTCACGGGTCCATTGTATAATATCAGAAAGCCAGTTCCTAAAATCAGAAGGTTTCATCAAAAAACAAAATCCCTTACTATAGAGTTTCCGTGGTGTATTATCCCATCCTGGGAAACATGTTTTAAAGACAGGATAGTCTCGCACGTACAAGTGACTTTTGTCCTTCAGATAGGCTGACATGTCTACTATGGTGAAATTCGTATTTGGACTAAGCCGACGAGGAGTAATTTTATATTTTCTTGTTTCTAAGGCATGAGGCGGAAATTCAACTATTCCTTCACAGGAGTAATCTTTTGGATTGTCAAATCCAAAAGCATTGGTACATAAAACATGTATTCCTTTGAATCCGTGTTTGACAGCCAGAATATTGATTCTTGTGATAAATTTCTTTATCAATTCCTTTTCGAACATGCCCACGCGATAGATTATTAATATTGGCTTACCATCAATCTTTTCATAGCGGTGGTCGCTTATGTATGGTAATAGGTCATAGAAAAATTTGTCTGCATCATCACTTTGTAGCTTTTGTTCAACAATTAGTTCGTTTTCGCCACCGTCCCATTTTTTTGACCAATTCTCGGTGGCCCAACAAAGATGGAAATGAATGTCAATGTCTGAATGAAGGAAATATTCTAATGGTTTTTCCAATAGTTTTCTCCCTGAGAACCAATAGTAGTAGAAACAGAATCCGTAGACACCGTAGTTCTTGGCCAACTCTGCCTGACGCTCCATCACACCCGGCATTAGTGTATTGTAGAAGCCAAGATCATAGGGTATGTTCGGCTGACAATGACCTACAAATTGAGGACATGCTGCAGCCACGTTGGTCCATTCTGTAAATCCTTTGCCATGAGCCCTGTCATTTTCGGGAATGGCATGGAACTGTGGAAGATAGAATGCATATACTTTAGGGTCGCATTCCTGTCGTTCATACGGTTTATCGGTATATTCAACAAACTCGTCCTTCGAAGTTCGCAAATAGTCAATCCAATTCGAATATTTTTTAATATTTACAGGCCGATACCTCCACTTATCTATGCGTTCATCGGCATTGTTCTTTTTTCGATTTAGAATGTTTTTCCGAATGTTGCGAAAGATATCTTTCATCATTAGCGCCCCGCCCCACAAACCATATACTTTATAATAATCTCTCCATCGATACATAACGGTTTTTCCTGAAAATGTCGACCTGACAATTTCAAAATCCTTCTCCCTGGATGTCATTGAATGTGGCATTATTAGTATCTCTTTATATTATGAATCTAACCATGTAATACGTGGTTATACACCTCCAATATCTTGGGGCCATATAGCTCTTGCACTAAATTGTTGACAACAAACTTTTGTGCATTAAATATAATTTGTTCCTGTGATTCATTACATATATTCCGAATTATATTTGCACATTCTGTTTCCGTATTAAAAAGCCACCCTGTTTCACCGTGTTTAACTAAATCCAAAGTTCCTCCAGTTGCATGGGCAATAACCGGACACCCCCATAACATTGCCTCTGCCGTCACTCTTCCCAAAGCTTCACAATTTGAAGCCATAATGAAAGCTGTCGCTTTTGCAAAGTATGGCTTTACATCGGTCTGATTTGGAACAAATTCAACACTTTCCTCACATTTGTACACTTTTGCATGTTCTATTAATTCTTCTTTATATGAATCTGAACAGTTGCCCAAAAAAACCAATGTATATCCATCCTTCCACACATTGCTTTCCCCAAAGGCAGAAACGGCTCTTCCTGCGCCTTTATTTTCTGTTATATAATATGCACTAAACAAAAAGTATTTCTCTTTTTTACGCTCATAAATGGTGTCCTGCCTAAGACCGATTGCATTATTTATTATCCAAGTATTTGATTTCTTAAAATGCCAATGTTGAGCAACTGCATTGGATATAACAATACGTGCATCCGCCATATTGATTAAATGGCGAAGGCGTCGGATTCCGATGAAAACATCATAGTGAAAATCCATGTCAAGGAATTCACGTACATGCCAAACATGCTTGGCATGCAATGCTTTTGCCAAAAAAACACCTATTGTAATAGGACTGAAATTGGAATGGACAATGTCTATTTTCCTATTTGTGAATTTTTTTTTAATTTTCTTTACACATTTTATATCTGTTTTGAAATAGTTGTATAGAGCACTTCCCCTAGGATTTTTAAAAATAGTTTTAATACTGACAGGATGAAGATGATGCAATAGGGTATAGGGTAAAATAATGCATTCCACGCCCATTTTCATAAAAACATCATATACTTCGCCCATAGATGGTAACAATACGATGGGGATAACCTCGCTTTTTGTGGAAACAATTAAATTGATAAGTGAACGCGAGGATCCTCCTAACGATACGTCGGGGCAAAGGTATAGAACTGTTATTTTCTTGACCATATTCCCTTGCAATATTATTTAAGAGAATGGTTATAATGTTGTCAGAAATTTCAATTTGGGTGTTGTGATTAAAATATGTTGTTTTGAAGCGGAGTATACGCGTTTAACATATGGAATATTCACGTGGTCAAAATAATCAAGGACCTCTTTAATGGTATTTTGTTCGCCTTTTCTGTTATAGTCATCCATTATAATAACAAAATTGTCGGCCAGACAATCTGTTACTAATTCAATGATTTGTGGGCGGGAGTAAACGGTGTCGGGAGAATATCCAAAAGGCCCATCGACAATTATCAAATCATATTTTTCCCCAGAAAATATTGTATGACAATTTTTATAGCTTATAGCCTTTTGGCCTTTATATAATATCTCTTCCAAATCAAGTAGTTGAACATTAATAGGGTATTTGTCTGCTAAATCCAACTTAAAAAAATTATACCAATCCTTATCATGCTCTACGGTGATGGCGTTGTGGTTATATCGATGCGCAAACTGATGCACCATTTTTGAGCTTTGCCCTAACCCAAATTCGAGTATATTTTCAGGTCTTACCGATGACAATACACGGTAAAGGGTATAACAAAAACAATAGTCAATGGCAGATTCGCCAGGAGAAATATTTTTGTATAAAAACCACTCGCTTTCATTTATTGTACTATTGAACTTCAAGGCCGACAAGATTTCCAGGCCCATTTTATAGTTTTTATCCAATAGCAGTTCGACTCGTTCATTTGATGATGAGATTCGATTAAGAATCTTTGTCACACCGAATAGTTTTCTAAAAAAAAATAATAATTTCTTCATTTTAACTATTTTTTATTCCAGGCAGTCCCATGAATCCTTCACTTTTGATATTAATAGGTCTGCCATATTTAACCATATTGCCATCAAAATGGATTTTAATACAATTTTGTGCAATCATTAAGTCTTGAACTCTTGGAACAAACAATCTTACATCAGCAACAATATCCCCTTTCCCAACATATTCAGGTAACTTAATATCTCGATTTATAGTAAACTCTCCCGGTTGAAAAATGTGAGCATCACAAAGATAAACAGATTCTGCATATGTGGAAAGCGGCACTCTCTCTGGAGTCAAAAATGTTAGGATCATATCCATCTTAGTTGCTAAAGTAAGGCGCCCTTTTATTTCGATATGTAAATACTCCTGTCCACTAACAATTGTAGTTTCCGAAATGGTTGTATGATTAATTTCAATTGTTTGCACATCAATGTAAGGTACCTGAAATGTTATTCTGTCTTTTATCTTACAAATATCATCAGAGACAGAGTCATTTTTTTGATATAATTGAATTGCTTCCGGTGTTTCGCCACTATAATTGACGGTTCCATTTTGAAGTAAGATGCATCTATTGCAGAGCATCGCAATACTAGCCATATTATGACTGACGAACAGCACTGTCCTTCCTTCGCCGCGGCTGACGTCTTGCATTTTGCCGATTGCTTTCTTCTGGAATTCGGCATCGCCGACGGCGAGGACTTCGTCGACGACGAGGATCTCGGGGTCGAGGTGGGCGGCGACGGCGAAGCCGAGGCGCACCATCATGCCGCTGCTGTAGCGCTTCACAGGAGTGTCGATATAACGTTCGCAGCCGCTGAAGTCGATGATCTCGTCCAGCTTCTTGCTGATTTCCTGTTTCGTCATGCCCAGGATGGCGCCGTTCATGTAGATGTTCTCGCGGCCGGTCATCTCGGGGTGGAAACCGGTGCCGACCTCGAGCAGCGAGCCGATACGACCCTTGGCCCGGATGGTGCCAGTGGTGGGGGCGGTAACCTTGGAGAGAATCTTCAGCAGAGTACTCTTGCCAGCACCGTTCTTGCCGATGATGCCAACCACATCGCCTTGTTCCACTTTGAAGTCGATGTTGCGCAAGGCCCATACATATTCGCTTGTGCCCTTACTGCTACGGTCGTTGGTCTCACCAATGGTGAGGTAAGGGTCTTCTTTCCGGCGCACATTAACCGTCCACCAGCGCTTGAGGTCGTGGGCCAAAGTGCCGGTGCTAACCAAGCCCAAGCGATATATCTTACTGATATTGTTAAATTCTATTGCTGTAGACACGTAAATATTATTTCAGATTTCACATTGGCTTCTATATCGATTCTATACCCATTCAATACCCATTTCTATATCCATTCTATATCCAATCTATATCCATTCAATATCCATTCAATATGCTAACTATATACTGACTATATCCTGACTATATGCTGTGTGGAATGTTGTACATATACTACATTTTGTGCAATATACTGCGGGGTTTTTCCGTATGGGAACTGAGGGAGGCAACGAGGAGGCTTATCTTGGAGTCGTTGAAGACCATACCTCGTTTCCAGCCGAGAGCTTGCCAACGACGCAACTTCCACATCAAACGCGCTAATCCATCGGTTAGGCGGTCATCGGTGTCGGGGCTTCCATAAACGATGTCTTGCTCTAACCGTTCGATTGAAGCACCGTCACATTGAGCAATCTGCAGTGGGGACGGGTAACCAAGCCTCTGATATGCGATAGTACTCAGTGCGTTCATAAAGGGCTTCATACCAAAATCTTCAACGGTACGCTGTACAAATGCCCAATCCACCTGCTGCTCCAATGCTTGACAAGTGAGCGTCCAGTCCACAAGGTCACGAAGCATGAGCCGTGATGCTGCGAAATGTACAGCCATGTGACGAAGCAAAAAGAGTACCTCGAATATTGGCGACGGCACCATTTCCTTAAGCATTGCCTCATACCGCTGGTTGCTGGGAGGATAATGGACATTGACGAAGTCATAGTGACTCTCCACCGTTACACCTCGGTAATCGTATTTCGAATGGTGGTGAGAATCATTACTTACCTTCACTTTCAGCACCTCTCGTGCCACACGGTCGGCCTCGTCGTGACGGTCGTAGAAGTAGAGGTCCAAATCGCCGAACTCACGTGTCTCGGGGTAGGGGTAATACTGAGCTATGTGTGTGCCTTTGAGTACCATGGTCTGTATACCGTGACTGGCCATGGTATCGACAATCTCCTGCTGTACCTGCTTCTGGTAGCGGTGCCACTCCACGGCCTTCTGCCGTTCGGCAAGCCAAGGCAGGAGCACTTCGCGCGGTACCCCAGATGTGACTGCCGCGTCGTAGCACAAAGCCAACACATGGTTCCTCTGCAACAACCGGAAGAGGCTCCACCACTCACTGGTCTCCACATGTCCCATGTCGGGCTTCTCTCCTGTCAGTGCTGCCCTCAAAAAGTTGTATACCAGTTGCCTCTCTCTCATCTATAACCTATAACACATCACACCGTATCCATGAAAGTACGCTGCACCCGGTTGAAAACCACGATGCCTACCGCCAGCAGCACCACCATGAAGGCAAAACTATAACCGAGCATCCACCAGTTAAACTGTCCCTCACCAAGCATTCCGTACTTGAAGGCCTCCACAATACCCGTCAAAGGGTTAAGACTCATAACCATACGCAACTTCTCGTTGGTAATGGTACTGAGCGGATATATGACAGGTGTGGCATACATCCACAGTCGCACGAAATAGTCCAACAGCAGCGTCATGTCACGGTACTTGGTGGTCATACTTGAGAAAAGGATGCCAAAACCCAATGCCAAGCCCGCCAGCATCAACACCAGCACAGGCAGCAACAAAGCATACCAGTTGGTGTGTATCTCACCGGGGATGATCCATATCTGGTATATGGCATAGACCACCAAGAAGAGACCGAACTGTATGCCGAACCGCAGCAAGTTGCTGACGACCGTCGAGATGGGAACTACCATCCGCGGGAAATAGACTTTGCCAAAAATACCCGCATTGGCAGTGAAGGTCGACGAAGTCTTGGAAAGACAGTCATTGAAGTACTGCCATAGACAGATACCACTCAGGTAGAATAGCGGCTGAGGCAGCCCGTCGGTGGGTATCTTGGCTATGCCGCCGAAAACCACCATGTACATGATAACCGTCATGGTGGGCTGTATGATGTACCACAACGGCCCAAGTATCGTCTGCTTGAATTGCGTGGTGATGTTGCGCCTGACAAAAAGCATGCACAGGTCGCGATAGTTCCACAGCTCCTTCAGGTCCACATGTAACAGTTTTTCCTTAGGCTGGATAACAGTAGTCCAGGTGTTGTCGGTATTGTTGTCTGTTGTCATTGAACAATGTGTCGCCCCTGCGGGGCGCGGATTGATTGTTATTGGTTTTGAACCCGTATGTTTATGCCTACGGCTAATGATTGTTGCCCATGCGTGGCTCTTTATGCCGAATGTTTTCTTCTGAAAACGATGTTGCCCACGATCCCCCAAAAGTACTTCCAGTCGGTCTTGAAGGGCGCTTGAAGGTAGGCCTCCAGGTAGCGGCGCTCGCTGGCTTGTATCTCGTCAAGGGTCTGCGGCGTGCGCTCCTCGTAGTAGAAGGGCGGCAGCAGTCCGGGCTTGGTACGCGTGCGCAGAGCCTGCATCTCGGGTGTGTAAAGGTTGAAATACTGGCTGCTCAACGGCCGGACTCCCACCAGTTTCATCTCGCCCCGCAGCATGTTCCACACCATCGGCAACTCGTCGAGCCACGTGCGTCTCAGTATCTTGCCCCAAAAGTTGATACGGTAGTCGTCCTTGAACTTGCCGCCCCGCTCCAAGCTCTGGTAGTGGTAGATATAATCCTGGATATACTCCGAGTAGGAGTACATCGTCCGGAACTTGTGGACCACTATCTTCTTCCCGTCACGGCCTATGCGGCTCAGGTGTATGATCGGCGAGCCGGTGGGCGGTTCGTCGTCGACCGGCGCCTTCGCCTTGCGGCACACCATCACGAACTCGCCGTTGCGGAACTGCTCGTCGAGCACCTCAAATCCGGCACGGTACAGACGTCCGAGAGCCTCTACCCGCGACATGTCGCGGCTCTTGCCTCCGGTGACGGCGTAGTAGAACTTGCGTGTCAAGTTCAGCTTGGGGCATACGCGGTCCCACAGGTATTGGAACCCCACCACCGCCTGCGCCACCACCCACGGGTAGCGCGACTTCACGAGCCGGCGCCGCAGGACCGACGTCATGGTGTGGAACCACACATAAGCCCCCGTCGGCAGGGCTCGGCTGGCGGCGTAGAGGAAGTCGTCCAGCCGCTCTATGGTATGCAACGGACGCGACACGAAGGTTATCTTCGGCCGGCGCCCCTCCAGACGGTAGGCCATAGCCTCGGGGGTACGGGTGGTCAGCGGCACCACCACCACCGACTCGCTGTCGTGATGACCTGCAAGCCACTTCATCATGTCCTTGTAGTCGAGACGGTACACCTCCTCCAGTATAGCCCTCACCTCGCCGTCCATCACTTCGCGCGCGTCGAGCTTGGCCCCTTTGTCGCTCCCCACCTCGGTATAGGGGGTTGCGCTGTCGAGCTCATATTGCAACCGGAACAATCCGCGTTTCATATCCGTCTGTTTTCTTCTGCATCGTGCACCGCCCCGCGCTTACGCTTCGTAGCCGGAGCCGGCCCCCGTCTCAACCTTGCGCAGCAGGCTGGGGTGGATATAAGTGGTCGCCACAGCCACCACTCCGCTTATCGTCACCACCAACCGGCGGTCCTTCTTTATGCGTTTGATATGTCCTTCGGCACCTTTGAACGGGCCCCCGGTGACCACCACGCGGTCGCCCTGGTGGTACTCCGGCTTGTCGTCGCCCAGCAACTCCAGTCCCTCGCGCCCCGCGCTGACCACAAACCGGAACACCTCCATCTCGCGGTCGGACACCACCGACGGACGGCGGTCGTCCATGCGACGGTAGAGCCACACCTGCCGCCACCGCTCGGCGGCAAAGCGCGTCACCCAGTCCTCCGTGGTTCGCACGAAGAGAAGCGACGTGATGACATCCGTCGGGGCGA
>OCVV012878050.1_pt1 | contig 15795 bp, 12 predicted proteins | sample 1539721 | NCBI WGS metagenome assembly OCVV01 (sample SAMN02144230, study PRJEB22623) | gut metagenome | biome: sheep rumen | host: Ovis aries | place: New Zealand
TTCTGATTGATTTTGTTTGATTGGTTTACTATTTTGCAAATGTACGAATTATTTCCCGAAAAATAACATCGGTTGAGAACTAATTTAGTGCAAATACTCAATCATTCATTTGCTTTTAGTGAAAAAGCGAGGGCTCGTGAAAAATATAGCGAAGGCTCGCCATCGTTTCAGCGAGCCTTCGTTAAAGCGATGGCGAGCCTTCGGCAACTAGTTAAATCCAAAGGAGCGGTTCATGAAACGTGGTAAATAGCAAGTCCTTCTCCTGTCCCGGACCCCTCCAACTCCCCTGAGAGGGGAGAGCGGATAGTGAAAAAGCCTCACCCCCGACCCCTCTCCAAAGGGCGAGGGGAGTAGAATGAAGTGTGACGAGTTGCCTTTCGGATGAGATTTTTCATTTTTCACTTTTCACTTCCCTCCCTTTGGGGAGGTAGGGAGGGGCTTTATTTGTCGTAAAAGAGGTGGAAATTCACGACGGCTTCGATGCCTCGGCGAATCATGTCGAGTGGGATGTTTTCGTTAGGGGAATGGATGGCATTGCTTTCCAGTCCGAAGCCCATGAGGATGGTTTTGATGCCGAGAACCTTTTCGAAGGTGGCAATGATAGGAATGCTTCCTCCGCGTCGAACAGGAAGTGGACGTTGTCCAAAGGCTGCTTCGAATCCCTTTTCCGCTGCTTTGTAGGCTGGGAGAGAAATAGGGCAGACATAGCCTTCGCCTCCATGCAGATAATCTACTTTCACGGTCACTCCCACTGGTGCTATGCTTTGCAGATGCTCTGCGACGAGTTTTGCTATCTTTTCGCTGTTCTGATGCGGAACGAGGCGAGTGGATATCTTGGCAAATGCTTTGCTTGGAATCACAGTCTTGGCTCCTTCGCCTGTGTAGCCTCCCCAAATGCCACAGCAATCGAAAGATGGACGACAACTGTTGCGTTCAAGTGTGCTATAACCTTTTTCTCCAAATACCTCCTTGATTCCGATGGCGGCTTTGTATTTTTCCTCATTGAAAGGAATGTGTGCAATCATCTCTCGTTCTTCGGCAGGCACTTCCTCCACGTCGTCGTAGAAGTGAGGAACAGTGATGCGTCCGTCAGCGTCGGTGAGTTGGGCTATCATCTTGCAGAGAGCGTTGATGGGATTCATGACGGCTCCACCGAAATGTCCTGAGTGTAAATCGCGGTTGGGTCCCGTCACTTCCACTTGCCAATAGGAAAGTCCGCGCAAGCCTGTGGTAAGTGATGGCAGTTCGGCACTCAGCATGGAGGTGTCGGACACAAGGATGATGTCTGCCTTGAGCAGTTCCTTGTGCTTTTCGCAGAAGGTTTCCAAACTTGGCGAACCGATTTCTTCTTCCCCTTCGAGAATGAATTTCACGTTGTGCTTCAGCAGTCCGTTCTTCACCAAATACTCGAATGCCTTGGCTTGGATGAAGGATTGTCCTTTGTCGTCGTCCGCACCACGAGCCCAGATGTGTCCATCACGAATGACGGGTTCGAATGGTTCGGATTTCCAAAGTTCAAGTGGTTCCACAGGCATCACATCGTAGTGCCCATAAATCAGAACCGTTGGTGCTTGGGCATCCACGATTTTCTCTGCAAATACCATTGGATTGCCATCGGATGGCATCACTTCTGCACTATCCACTCCTGCGGAAAGGAGTAATTCTTTCCATCGCTCAGCACAACGCAACATGTCTGCGTGGTGCTCGCTTTCGGAACTGATACTTGGAATGCGGATGAGACTGAACAGCTCTTCCAGCATTCTCGATTCGTTTTCTTGAATATATTGCTTGATCATGTTATGAAATATATTTGATGGTTTCAAGACCAAAGGTCGTTTCAAGTTTCAGGTTTCAAGTTTCAGGAATCCTTTTAAATCCCTGATTCACTTTTCACTCTGAAAGATGCTACAGTCCAATTATTTCTCTCTTGCTGATGCACGAGTTTGAGTCCTTGTGCTTCGGCGGCTGCTTGGATGGCAGGAATGTCTTCTGTAAAGAAACCACTCACAATGAGAGTTCCTCCTTGGCGAAGATGAGCCACGTATGTAGGCAAGTCGTTGATGATGATGTTTCGGTGGATGTTGGCAATGATGGTGTCGAATGTTTCTCGAATGGCTGAGGCGTCGCCATGCACCACATATATATTATTAAGGTGGTTCAGTCCGCAATTCAGAAGCGAGTTGTCCACACTTTGTTCGTCAATGTCGATTGCCACTACACGTTCTGCTCCACGAAGCGACATGCAAATGCCGAGGATGCATGTGCCGCAACCCATATCGAGCACATTTTGTCCATGAAAATCAGAACGAAGAAGCAGTTCCACGAGTTGGCTCGTCGTTTCATGTGTACCACTTCCGAATGCCATGCGTGGGTTGATAATGATATCGTAAGGAACGGTGCTGTCTGCTTCGTGTCGAGTGTCATGGATGCAACAAAGTTCAGGAATCACGATGGGCTCAAAACTGTTGGTCTCCCATTCCTCGTTCCAATCCTTGTTTTCCATCGCTTCGGTTTGGTAAGAATATTTCACATCGGGTAGGGGAAAGTCTGCCAACAAAGAATCGACATCAGTTTTGGCAAGCAACTCTGTTGGAATATAAGCATCTACTCCAGTTTCTGTCTGCTCAAATGAGTCGTAACCTTGTTCAGCTAAAAGTGCAGAAAGTATGTCGGCAGCCATGTCCGACATGGGTGAAAGTGTGAAATGCGTAACAGAATAATCCATAGATTGTTAATAGTGAGGAATTAGTAGTGAGTAATGCCATCCGGATGGAATAACTCCTCACTTCTCACTGCTCATTACTCATTTAAATAGGAATTCTATTTGCAAAAGTAATGCATTTATTGGAAAAAACGATTATCTTTGCAATAAATTTTTGGCTTGTCAGGTTTGACCTTAGACTGTAACTCAAAAAAAGTTTAACGTTTAACGCAGTTACACTTCTCCACGAAAACTCAAAAACTCAAAAACTTACAAACTCAAAAACTTATCATATATATGAGCAATCCTTATTTTCAATTCAAGCAATTCACGGTGTGGCACGATAGATGTGCCATGAAAGTAGGAACAGATGGTGTGCTGTTAGGAGCATGGTGTCATGTGGATGGTGCCAAGAAGGCGCTTGATGTGGGTACGGGTAGTGGATTGATAGCACTGATGATTGCTCAGCGCAATCCCGAATTGCAGGTGCTGGGTATTGATATTGACGTGGATTCTGTAACACAAGCACAGGAAAACTCCCTTCGTTCTCCTTTTGCCCAACAACTCAATATTCAGCTTCTCAATCTGAAGGTTCTCGAGGTGCTTCACAATTACGACTTAGTGGTGAGCAATCCACCTTTTTACACGGAAGATACCGTTTCCCCACAAGAAGAACGTAGTGCGGCAAGAAACGTGAAGAGTTTGCCTTTTAAACTTTTAATAGAAAGAGCAGTCGAATTGATGAAGGAGAATGGACGATTCAGCGTGATTATCCCTTATTCCGAAGCATCTCAGTTTATTCTTGATGCATCCGCTGTGGGTTTGAAACTCTATCGTCGTTGCGATGTGAAAGCCACTCCTGAGAAAGCTTATAAGCGCACTCTGCTTGAATTTGGACTTCAAGACAGAGAGAGTCAATTCGAAGAGTTGATTCTTAATTCTGAGAAGTTCAAAACATTGGTACAGGATTTCTATCTTAACACCTGAAAAGCAAAACAGATAGCTTACAAATCTTTTTACCTAGCTATAATAAATTACTAAAAATGAAAAAGTTAATCATTACTTGCTTTAGTATTGCTTTATTCTCGCTTTCGTGCTTTGCACAGCAACCTGAAGGACTGAATGAACAAGTGAAACGTCGTGGATTCCGTCCACGTTTTGATGCTACAAACCCAGATGTGCACGACCCTGTGATGGCTTACGAAGATGGAAAATACTATATCTTTTCCACTGGAATGGGTGTCAGTGTGATGTCGTCAACCGACATGAAATCGTGGAAACAAGAAAAGCCTGTTTTTGAACAAGCACCTCAGTGGGCTTTGGACCAAGTGCCTGGTTATAGAGGACATACGTGGGCTCCCGATATTCAAAAAGTGGGAGATACTTGGTATTTGTATTATTCATGTTCCAGCTTTGGAAGGAATACTTCAGCTATCGGATTGGCTACGAATAAGACGTTGGACCCTGAGTCTCCCCTCTTCAAATGGGAAGACCAAGGTAAGGTGATAGAAAGTAAAAGAGGATTGAATTGGAATGCTATCGACCCGAATTTGATTCTCGACAAGAAAGGGAATCCTTGGCTCTGCTTTGGCTCCTTCTGGGATGGCATTCAGTTGGTGCCACTCGCTCAGGATTTCAAAACACCGATAGGGGAGGTGCAGACGATAGCTCGTCATAGAGACCCAGAGGCAATGGAGAAGAGGGCAGGAAACAGCAACGAGATAGAGGCTCCTTTCATCGTGCAGAAAGACGGCTATTTCTACCTTTTTGTTTCGACTGGACTTTGTTGCCGCGGACTTAACAGTACCTATCGAACGGAAGTGGGACGCTCCAAGAAAATCACGGGTCCTTACAAGAATCGTGAAGGCAAGAAAATGCTGAGCGGTGCAGGTACTTTAGTCATCGGACGAAGTGAGGCTTATGCAGGAGTAGGACACAATGGCGTGTATGAGTTTGATGGACAATGGTACTACATTGCTCATGGTTACGATACCAAACTCAATGGTGCATCTAAACTGGTGCTAAAGCCTATTCGTTGGGAAAAAGGGTGGCCATTAATAGAAAATTAAGAATGAAGAATGGTCGCTGCGCTCCGAATGAAGAATGTGTTTTTACTCTTATTGAAAGTGTAATTTTCATTCTTCATTCTTCATTTTTCATTCTTCATTTAAATACGAAATACACAGCGGCGATGAGGCAGAGGAAAGCTGCGAAGTGGTTCCAGTGGAGGCTCTGACCTTGAAAGAGTACATTGGCAACGAGTGCAAAGATGATGAGGGAAATGACTTCCTGGATCACTTTGAGCTCAACGAGTGAGAAGGGGCCGCCATTATCCACGAATCCGATGCGGTTGGCTGGTACCATCACGCAATACTCGAAGAAGGCGATAACCCAAGAGAAAACAATGATGCCAATGAGGGGCCACGACGTGCTGATGTGCATTTGTTGGAGTTTCAGATGTCCATACCATGCGAATGTCATGAAGATATTCGACACAATTAACAAACCAACTGTGTAAAACGATTTCATTTCTTTTTTACTTTTTACCTTACTATTTTTCTTTGAAATCTGTGTGTGTATTTGATGATTCCATCAAATCGGGTGCAAATTTACGCATTTCTCGCGAGATAATTTCAAAAACATTGCACGAAATAAATTCTTTTTCTTAACTTTGCCCAAAAGCAACCAATAATTAGGGCTTAACGTTTAAAGTTTAACGTTTAAAGTTTAACGAAGTTACTCTTCTCCTCTTCGCGAGAACTCAAAAACTCAAAAACTCATATAATACCATGTTATCAGTAGAAGAACTTAATGATAGATTGATAGATTTGGCATTCGCCGAAGATATAGGTGATGGAGACCATACCACTCTTTGTTGCATTCCTGCGGATGCAATGGGTGAATCCAAGTTGCTCATCAAGGAAGAAGGCGTATTTGCCGGTGTGGATATTGCCAAGGAAGTGTTCCGCCGTTTCGACCCAACGATGGAGGTGGAAGTGTATATTCAGGACGGTACTCACGTGAAGCCAGGCGACATCGTGATGAGTGTGAAAGGAAAGATTCAGAGTTTGCTCCAGACCGAACGCTTGATGCTCAATATCCTTCAGCGTATGTCGGGTATTGCCACCATGACGGCGAAATACGTGAAGCGATTGGAGGGAACCAAGACTCGTGTTCTCGACACTCGCAAAACTACTCCTGGCATGCGTATGCTGGAGAAGCAAGCTGTGAAGATTGGTGGAGGAACGAACCACCGCATAGGACTCTTCGATATGATTCTTCTGAAGGACAATCACATTGACTTTGCAGGAGGAATCGAAAACGCTATCAGTCGTTGCCATGAATATCTCAAGGCAAAAGGCAAGGATTTGAAGATTGAAATCGAAGTTCGTGATTTTGCAGAACTTCAGCGTGTGCTTGATTTCGGTGGAGTCGATCGCATCATGCTCGACAATTTCACTCCTGCTGAAACCAAGAAAGCAGTGGATTTGATTGCAGGACGCTTCGAGACAGAATCGTCGGGTGGTATTACTTTCGATACTATTCGTGATTATGCGGAGCAGGGTGTAGATTTCATTTCTGTTGGTGCACTCACTCATTCCGTGAAAGGACTCGACATGAGTTTCAAGGCGGCAGACTCGGACAAGTTGAAAATTAAAAGTTAAAAATTAAAATCTTAATGAAAAGATTTCTTGTAACGATACTAACCATCATTCTTAGTTTTACATTCTTCATTCTTCATTCTACCGCATGTACCAACTTCATCGTAGGTAAGAAAGCATCGGTGGATGGAAGTGTGATTGTGAGTTACAATGCTGATAGCTATGGCATGTATGGCACGATGCATCGTCATGTGGGTGGCAAACATGCGGCTGGCGAAATGAGAAAGATTTACGAATGGGATACCAACAAATACTTAGGCGAAATTCCTGAAGCTGCCATCACATACAACGTGGTGGGACAGATGAATGAGAACCAGGTAACCGTAACAGAAACTACTTTTGGCGGACGTGAAGAATTAGTTGATTCAACTGGACTAATCGATTATGGTTCATTGATTTATATTGCTTTGGAACGCGCTACTTCTGCTCGTAATGCTATCAAGATAATGACCGACCTCGTGGCTAAATATGGCTATTATAGTGAAGGCGAAAGTTTCACGGTGGCAGACAAGAACGAGGCTTGGATTTTGGAAATGGTAGGTAAGGGTGCAGGCTCCAAAGGAGCTGTTTGGGTGGCAGTTCGCATCCCCGATGATTGCATCTCAGCCCATGCCAACCAGAGTCGCATCACTCGCTTCAACATGAAGGACAAGAAGAATGTGATGTTTTCCAAGGATGTGGTGAAATTTGCTCGCGAGAAGGGATTCTTCTCAGGAAAAGATTCAGAATTCTCTTTCCGCGATGCATACAATCCACTCGACTTCGGTGGCATCCGCTATTGCGACGCTCGAGTGTGGAGTTTCTTCAACACTTATGCTGATGCTGACATGAGTCAATATATTCCTTACATCAATGGTGAGGATAAGAAAGGTGAAATGCCTCTCTATCTGAAGCCTAAGCATTTGATGAGCGTGCAGGATGTGCAGAACGGCATGCGCGACCACTACGAAGGCACTGTTTTCGACATACGCCACGACCTTGGTGCTGGTGCATACGAAATGCCATATCGTCCTTCTCCGCTGTCGAAGAAGGTGGATGAGAAGGAGTATTTCAATGAGCGTCCTATCAGTACGCAGCAGACAGGTTTTTCTTTCGTGGGACAGATGCGTGCCGCTTTGCCTGATGCTATCGGTGGAGTGGTATGGTGGACTAACGACGATGCCAACATGGCAGCCTACACACCTATCTATTGTTCCGTCAGCGAAGTGCCTCAGTGCTATCTGCGTCAGGTAGATGTGCAGGACGAAATTACGTTCTCTTGGAAGTCGGCTTTCTGGTTGGAGAACACTGTCAGCAATATGGTTTATCCTTATTACAGCAAGATGTATCCTGACCTTCGCGCTGCGCTCGATGAATTGGAGTCATACTACAAACAGCAGCAAACAGCAGTGGAGAAGGAAGCAATGACATTCTACGAGCAGAATAACGACAAGACCAAGTCGTTCTACGAGCGTAAAAATGAAAAGGCTGTGGCTTTGCTCACAAAGTATAGTCTTGATGCTGCTGATAGGATGATGAACCGTTGGCAACAGCTTTTCCAGTTCCTTGTGGTGAAACATAACGACATGGTGCTGAAGGAAACAAAAGATGGTAAATTCACCCGCTCGAAGTATGGCTATGGCGGCAGAGTGATTCGCCCAGGCTATTCCGAGGATTATTGGAAAAAAGTCATCCGTGAAACTGGCAACCGCTATCAAACACGTTAAATTAAAAAGTAAAAATTAAAAATTAAAAATGCAATGCCATTGCATACAGGGAATATAATTGCTGATAAATCATACGATTATGCAAATCGTATAGTGAAGGCATATAAGTTCTTGAAGTTTAAGCAAAAAGAATATATCATGTCAAAGCAATTACTGAGGAGTGGTACGGCTGTCAGAGCTCTTGTAGGCGAAGCTGAATTTGCTCAAAGTACTAATGATTTTATCAGTAAAAATTCTATTGCATTGAAAGAAGCTAACGAATCGGTCTATTGGTTACATCTTCTTCATGATAATGAATATATTGATGATTCAAGTTTCGATTCAATCATTAATGATGCAAAAGAGATTGTTGCTATTTTGGTCTCAATAATCAAGAAATCTAAAGAACAAAAGCAATCGTCATCCAAAGAAAGGAAACTCATGAAAAAAGAGAAATCACTCAATTAATTGCATTTTCATTTTTACTTTTTACTTTTTAATTTTTATAATTTTTACTTTTTACTTTTTAATTTAAATATTGTATTATGGATCAAGAATTATTAAAGCAATGTACGGAAGTTGCTCAGAAGTGGGCAACTGACCCAGTTTTTGACGCTGACACTCAGGCTGCTGCCAAGGCTTTGATTGAGGCTGAAGATAAGTCGGGCCTCATTGATAGCTTCTATCAGACACTTGAATTTGGTACAGGTGGACTCCGTGGCATCATGGGTGCTGGTACAAACCGCATGAATATCTACACGGTAGGTGCTGCAACTCAGGGACTTGCCAACTATTTGAACAAAAACTTTGCAGGACGCGATAAGATTAGTGTGGTGATAGGTCACGATTGCCGCAACAATTCTCGTCTTTTTGCTGAAACTTGTGCTCAGATTTTCTCTGCTAACGGCATTTATGTTTATCTTTTCGACGACCTTCGTCCAACGCCTGAAGTGAGCTTCGCCATTCGTCACCTCGGTTGCCAGAGTGGTGTGAATATCACAGCCAGCCACAACCCTCGTGAGTACAATGGCTACAAGGCTTATTGGGATGATGGTGCTCAGGTGCTTGCTCCACACGATAAGGGCATCATCGACGAAGTCAACAAGGTGAACTATGAGGACATCAAGTTCAAGGGTGACGACAAGTTGATTACCATTATTGGTGAGGAAGTGGATAAGGTTTATCTTGATATGATTCATGGTATCTCTATCGACCCTGAAGTCATTAAGCGCCAAAAGGACCTCTCTATCGTCTATACTCCAATTCATGGTGCAGGCCGCAAACTTATCCCTGATTCACTCAAGTTGTGGGGCTTCGAGAATGTGAACTGTGTACCTGAGCAGATGATAAAGGATGGTAACTTCCCAACAGTTATTTCTCCAAACCCAGAAAATGCAGAGGCACTGACTCTCTCCATCAACCTCGCTAAGAAAATTGATGCTGACATCGTGATGGCTTCCGACCCAGATGCAGACCGCGTAGGTATGGCTTGCAAGGACGACAAGGGCGAATGGGTACTCATCAATGGTAACCAGACTTGCCTCCTCTTCCTCTACTACATTATCAACAACCGCATTGCAAAGGGTCAGATGAAGGGTGACGAATTCATCGTGAAGACCATCGTTACTACTGAGCTCATCAAGAAAGTGGCTGATAAGAAGGGTGTTGAAATGGTAGATTGCTACACTGGTTTCAAGTGGATTGCTCGTGAGATTCGTCTCAACGAAGGCAAGAAGACTTACATCGGTGGTGGTGAGGAAAGCTATGGATTCCTTGCTCAGGACTTCGTTCGTGATAAGGATGCTGTCAGCGCTTGTTCTCTCCTTGCAGAGATTTGTGCTTGGGCTAAGGACCAGGGCAAGACGCTCTACGATGTGCTCATGGACATTTATCTCGAGTATGGCTTCTCTTACAACAAGGCTATCAACGTGGTGAAGCCAGGTAAGAGCGGTGCAGACGAAATCAAGGCAATGATGGAGAATTTCCGTGCCAACCCACCAAAGGAACTGGCTGGTTCTCCTGTCATTCTCGCAAAGGACTACAAGACGCTCGAAGCAACTGATGCACAGGGCAACAAGTGCAAGATTGACATGCCTGACACGAGCAACGTGCTCCAGTACTTCACGGAGAATGGCACGAAGGTGAGTGTCCGTCCTTCTGGTACAGAACCAAAGATTAAGTTCTACGTAGAAGCTCCAGGTGAGATGAAGACAGCTGCTGACTACAAAGCTGCTTGTGAGAAAGCAGAAGACACCGTTGCAGCAATTTGCAAGTCGCTCGGCATCTAAGATTTCCCCACATTTGGAAATCAAATTGATTCAAGAAAAGGTGAGGCTACAATGAGATGGCCTCACCTTTCATTTGCTTCCCTATGTAGCGAGAGTTGGATAGGGGATGAAGAAAAGTTGCTATTAAACATTTGTAAAATGGAATAGGGGATTGGGTGCAGTTTGTCCCCTATATCGCTGTCGTGAATCCCCTATAAAACAATTGTAAATCCCCTATAACGAAAGAGTACGTCCCCTATAGCGAAAGAGTACGTCCCCTATAACGTAATGGTCCGTTCGCAGTGAAACCTCAAAAGAAGCGAAACTGCGCTTTTCTTGTGCGGAATTACTATCAAAATGCTGAAAATTTTAAGGTTGTAAAATACTATTGTAAAATTTTTGAAGAGGTGGATGCGATTTATTTGGGAGAAATTAGGGTTTAATTAGATGTGAAATGTTGCTTTGCTTGTGCCAGTTTGTTGGTTTATGCATAATTTTCTTTAAAGAAAATCAAAAAATGAAATAGAAATGCGGCAAAGCGGGGGATTTTTGCTAAATTTGCAAAGAATACGACACAATTGCAATAAAGAATGAAAAAATGAAGGATGGCGAATATACTTTCGGATGATTTTTCACGTACTTTCATTTTCATCATTTCACGACAAATGCGCTAAAAAAGACGTTCAAAAACTACATGGCAAAGACGAATACGAAAACAAATACAAAAGCGAAGACGACAAGTAAAACAAAGGGAGGAAAGGCTTCTTCTGGTAACGGAAAGGGGCGGAACGAAGAGGTGATTTCGCGTTGGAAGATAGCACGCGTTATCATCGGAATGGTGCTGATGTTTATTTCTGTCTTCATGATTCTCTCATTTAGTTCCTACATCTATTCGGGTGCTCAGGACTTTAGTTTCTGCGAAGGTTTGCAGAATGGGGATGTGTTGGACGAAAGCATCAAAATCAAGAATGCTGGTGGTAAGTTTGGTTTGATGATGTCGTTCTTCTTCATCAACGAACAGTTTGGTTTAGCATCTTATCTCATTCCCATCTTCCTGATATTCCTCTCGTTGCAGTTGATTGGCTCGTTCAAATTCAAGATATTCAAGTTGTTCGTGAAGTTGGCATTGCTGATGGTGTGGTTGAGCATCGTTTTGGCAGTGGTGAGCAAATGGATTCCTGGAATTGAAGAATGCCACGTGAAGTTGGGAGGTGGACATGGAGACCGTATTCATGCTTTGCTCATTAATGCTGTGGGTGAAGTGGGAACATACGGCATCATCCTGCTTTCGACGCTCATCGTGCTGATTTACTTGGGTGTTAGCACTGTGGAGCAAATCACAGATTTCTTCCGCTTCCGCAGATTGAAGAAAATGAAGGATGATCTTTCTGTGAAGTTGAAGCATCGTGGAAACGGATCGGAAGATGGTGAAGGTGAAGAAGGTGAGGGTGATTATTTGGATATACCCCAAACCGATACACCTGAGAATTTCACCAATGAGACACCTACGACCTATGCGTTCGATGATGAAGGAAATCTCATCGAGTTGGATGCGAAGGAGAAAGATAATGATAATGATAATAACCTCACTCCCGACCTAAGCCTCACCCCCGACCCCTCTCCAATGGGCGAGGGGAGTAGCAAGAAGGACGAAAACGATAACGAAAACGAAGACGAAAACGATAAGAAGGGAAAGAAGAAGGATAATGCCGACCCTGATTTCACGATGGTGGCAGCGGCTGACACTGAAGAGGGAGACGGCATTGAGCACAACGACTTGACGACTCCTTACGACCCAAAGAAGGATTTGATGTATTATAAATATCCTACGCTCGACCTGCTCGATAAGCGTGAGGATAGCAATCCGCAGATTGATGCTGCCGAACAATTGGCTAACAAGAATCGCATCATCCATGTGCTGAAAAGTTTTGGTGTGGAAATCAGTAGTATTACTGCTACCATCGGTCCTACCATCACGCTGTATGAAATCACGCCTGCCGAGGGTATGCGTATCAGCAAGATTCGCAACTTGGAAGATGATATTGCTTTGAGTTTGGCTGCGGAAGGTATTCGTATCATCGCACCAATTCCTGGTAAGGGTACTATCGGTATTGAGGTGCCAAACAAGAAGAAGACCATCGTTTCGATGTATAGCATCCTGAATAGCAAGACTTATCAGGAATCGAAGATGGAGTTGCCTTGTGCGATGGGAAAGACCATCACTAACGAGGTCTTTATGGTGGATTTGGCAAAGGCTCCTCACATGCTTGTGGCAGGTGCTACGGGTATGGGTAAGTCTGTAGGACTGAATGCCATCGTTACTTCCTTGCTTTATAAGAAACATCCATCGGAACTGAAAATCGTAATGGTCGATCCGAAGAAGGTGGAATTCAGCATTTATGCTCCGATTGCCAACCAGTTCTTGGCTAAGTTGGAAGACGAGGAGGATGCCATCATTACTGACAATCAGCGCGTTGTGAAAACTCTGAATGCGCTTTGCAAATTGATGGACGACCGCTACTTGCTCTTGAAGCAAGCCAAGGTGCGCAACATCAAGGAATATAATGAGAAGTTTAAGGCTCGCAAGTTGAATCCGCTTGAAGGACACGACTACATGCCTTACTATGTGGTGATTGTGGATGAGTTCGGTGATTTGATTATGACAGCAGGTAAGGAGATAGAATTGCCAATCTGCCGAATTGCTCAGTTGGCTCGTGCCGTGGGTATTCACATGATTATCGCTACGCAACGTCCTACCACGAATATCATTACGGGTACCATCAAGGCTAACTTCCCTGCTCGTGTGGCATTCAAGGTGTCGGCTATGATGGATTCACGTATTATCCTCGACCGTCCAGGTGCCAACCAATTGATTGGACGAGGCGATATGCTCTACTTGCAGAGTGCTGACCCAGTGCGTGTGCAGTGTGCATTCGTAGATACTCCTGAGGTAGATAGAATTTGTAAGTTTATCAGTGAGCAGCAGAAATATCCTGAAATGACTTATTTGCCAGAACCACCAATGGAAGATGGCGATGCAGGAAGCAAGGATGTGGATATGAACCATCTCGACCCAATGTTTGCAGATGTTGCCAAGATGGTGGTTTCGCAGAATGCTGGTTCCACTTCGTTGATTCAGCGTAAGTTCTCCATCGGTTACAATCGTGCAGGACGATTGATGGACCAGTTGGAATCGGCAGGCATCGTGGGTCCTCAGTTGGGTTCCAAACCTCGCGAAGTGCTCATCACGGATTTGATAACGCTTGATAGTGTGCTCAATGCGCTGGGAGCCAATTAAGTGAAAAAAGCCTCACCCCCAACCCCTCTCCAAAGGGCGAGGGGAGTAGAATGAAGAAGCCCCCTCCCAACCTCCCCGAGGGGAGGAGAGTGTAAAGTGAAAAGTGAAAAGAGAAAAGTGAAAAATTAAAAGAGAAATGGATTTTGTTTTGTTAGAAAGCTGATTTTATTCTTCTCTTTAATTAGAACATAATAACTTAAAAACTTAAATATGAAAAAACTATTTGTTCTTATGATTTCGTTGCTGTCGGTAGTGAATGTATTTGCTGCGGATAATGCAACAAAGATTTTGGATCAAGCTGCCAGTAAGTTTAAGGCGGCAGGCGGAGTGCTCATTGGCTATTCCTACGATATGAATGGTGAAACAGGCAAGGGTACTATCAAGATGCAAGGAAAGAAATTCGTGAATACTTTTGCCGACCATGTCATTTGGTTTAATGGTAAGACGCTTTGGACACTTGTGAAAGAAAATGAAGAAGTGAATGTGACGACACCAACGCCTAAGGAATTGGCAGGTATCAATCCTTACTCTTTTCTTGATATGTATAAGTCGGGCTATAAGGCAAGTATGGGAAAATCAACAGCCACTTATTATGAAGTGGTTCTGACTTCTACTTCCGCTTCTAACAATATGAAGAATGTGGTGGTGCATATCTTGAAGAACACCTACGAGCCTCGCTATGTGAAACTGACTACGGCGGATGGTGTTGTGAATAAGGTTACCGTTACGAAGTATGCTGTCAATCAGAAATATAATTCCAACACTTTTACATTTAACCCAAAGAAATATCCAAATATTGACATCGTGGATTTGAGGTGATGAAGCGTTTGGGACTTTCAATTCTCATTCTTGACAATAGAATTATTACACCTAAATAGTATAAAAATATGGAACATATCAGATGTTTGATTATCGGTTCAGGTCCTGCGGGTTACACTGCAGCCATCTATGCAAGTCGGGCAAATTTGGAGCCTGTTGTGTATGAAGGAATTCAGCCAGGAGGACAGTTGACGATCACCGACTCAATTGAGAATTTCCCAGGACATCCAGAGGAAATCAGCGGTCCCGACTTGATGGACTTGATGCGCCAGCAGGTGGAGAAGTTCGGCGTGGAGATTCGTCAGAATATCTGCGTGAAGTCGGATTTAAGTCAGGCACCTTACCACTTTTGGTTTGATGATGATTCGGAAGTAACGGCGGATGCTGTGATTATTGCTACAGGTGCAACTGCCAAGTTCCTGGGACTTGAAGACGAAAAGAAATATATGGGACAGGGCGTGAGTGCCTGTGCCACTTGCGATGGTTTCTTCTACAGGAAACGTGTCGTTGCTGTTGTGGGTGGAGGTGACACAGCTTGTGGTGAAGCCATCTATTTGGCAGGACTTGCTGCAAAGGTTTATCTCATTGTTCGCAAACCCTATCTTCGTGCTTCAAAAATCATGCAGGAGCGCGTGATGAACAATCCAAAGATTGAGGTTTTGTTTGAAACCAACACACTTGGACTCTATGGTGAGAATGGTGTGGAGGGAGCTCATTTGGTGCATCGCAAGGGTGAGGCTGATGAGAAGAAATATGACTTGCCTATCGATGGTTTCTTCTTGGCAATCGGTCACAAACCAAATTCTGATATTTTCAAACCTTGGATTGAAACGGACGAAACGGGTTTCATCAAAACAGAAGGTGCTTCTCCAAAAACAAATATCCCAGGCGTTTTCGCTGCGGGTGATGTGGCAGACCCAACGTATCGTCAGGCTGTTGTGGCAGCAGGCTCAGGTTGTAAAGCAGCTATGGAAGCTGAAAAATACCTGATGGAAATTAATAATTAAGAATGAAGAATTAAGAATGAAGAATGTATTTTACCTCCTTCCGGATGGCATTATTCTTCATTCTTCATTCTTCATTCTTCATTAAAATAATATCACCATGAACTTCTCGCGTGCAAAAATGTTGTATAAACTGATTCGAAAGAATCAGAAACTTGCTACTCGACGCCATCCCATGATAGACAAAAACAAGGCCATGAAGGTGTTCATCTATATCATGGCTGCTTTTTGGGCTGCTTATCTCATGTTCTTTGGCATCATGTTCGGGACGATTGACTTCGGTGCTTTTGAGAATTTCGACATGATTGATGGAGGAATGATTTGGTTCCTCGTGCTTGATTTCTACCTCCGTTTCACCA
>OCVV011301458.1_pt1 | contig 15794 bp, 9 predicted proteins | sample 1539721 | NCBI WGS metagenome assembly OCVV01 (sample SAMN02144230, study PRJEB22623) | gut metagenome | biome: sheep rumen | host: Ovis aries | place: New Zealand
GAACGATCGCTGTTATCTGGATAAGCAGTTTTCGGTTTCTCTTTGTTTTCTTCATATCTTCGCGTACCTCTTGAAAGCATCACATAACAGCTGTCACAGCACTTCCTTTGCCGAACTTTATTATACCATCTTTTCCTCATAATTGCAATGCTTTTATGCGGCAATGAAAAGGAAAATGCAAGTACAAATGCTTTTCTGATTTGTCATCATACGCATGAGCGTAGATTTTCCTGCACCGTTAGAGCCCAGAAATCCGTAAGCCGACCCGTCAGGGATCTCAAGCGTTATATTGTCAAGCGCCTTGAACTCTCCCTGCTTGCCGTTAAACACTATAGAAACATTATTTATGCTTTGTCAATGCGTATAAGTTGTTTTTGGCGTATTGACCAATTGATTAGTTCTTTGCTTGGCTGATATGTATATAATTTGCGTTTTGTCAAGCAAAGATATATTATATAAAGCGCTTTGGCTTTACATAATTATAAGGCAATGATAAATGTGAACAATTTGTAAATTTTGACAATGTGTGAACTGCGTAATCTTTTATATTATATATAATGTCTTTAAATTCTTGGTTTGTTCACAATTCAGAAAACGTTTTTGTTTGTTTACTTTAACTAAGAATTCGGGGATCATTTTATGAAGAATGTACTAAACGAAAAAACAGTGCGCAGAGCGAAAACGGTTAAGCTGCAGGGGGCGGCGGCGAGGGCGATTTAATTGACATTTGTGCATAATTATGTTATAATATAGATAATATCAAGGTCTGTATGGAGGCGTTACTGATGACAGACAAGGAGCTTAGAAAGCTTGGCAGAGCCGAGCTGTTGGAGACCATGTATGAACTGAGAAGGCAGCTTGATGAGGCTTTGCTGGAGAATGAAAAACTCTGTGCAGAGCTGTCTGAGTTCAGAAGCTCTCTGACTGCGCAGACCAATAAAATGGTATCAAGGCTTTATGAGGATAGGTTCGGTGAGCCCTTTGAGTTCAAAGAGCCTGAAGCTGTATCCGATAAGGCGGAGGAGCTGAGTGATGGACAAGAAGATCATTGCGACTCCGACAACTGAGGAGCTTTATGAGGAGCTGGAGCGAGTAAGGGGCAGAAAAAGGTTTTTGAAGCTCCTTTACAATACTGTTGCTTCGCTTATAGTTGTAGCAGCGGCAGCGGTGCTGGTATCAATGCTTTTCTTGCCTGTGCTCAGAGTCACGGGAACGAGCATGACGCCAACGCTGCACAGCGACCAGCTTGTAGTGTGCAGAAAGTTCGGAAGCTATAAGAATGGCGATATAATCGCCTTCTACCATAATAATAAGATACTGCTGAAAAGGATAATCGGAGTGTCGGGAGATACGATAGATATTGACGACAACGGCATCGTGACGGTGAACGGAAAGCGTATCGAAGAGCCTTATATAGATGCGCCCTCTAAGGGCGTATGCGATATAAAGCTGCCGTATCAGGTGCCTGAAAACAGGGTCTTCGTTATGGGAGATCACCGATCGGATTCCATTGACAGCCGAACCAAAGAGATCGGCTGTGTGGCAGAGGAAATGATAGTAGGAAAGGTCATATGGTGCATCTATCCTTTAGGGGATATGAAGCTTCTGTAAAGATGATAAAGACTGCCTTATGGAAGGAGGTATGATAACTTATGAAAGTAAGTATGGAAAGCTTGAGGGGCTTTCTGACAAAGCAAAGGAGGAAACGTCTGCAGCGTGCTGCGGCAGGGCTTATGGCAGCCGCAGTGGTGTTCAGCGTGTACGGCAGTCTGATAAGACCTGCTATAAGCGCAACGCCGGAGTCAGGAACAGTAAGGCTCTTAGGCGCCGAGGCGTCGGCTGACCCGCTGGTGATAGGATACTCCACGAGCAGTACTGTTACGGGAGTTTACAATGTATCGGTCAATCTTGACGGAGACAAGATTGAGGACTCTCTGAAAAAGTATCATGCTGACCTGACGGCTGATTTTCACCTCACTGCAGCCGATGTGCAGAAGATCAAGCAGGAGCACGATAACCAGATAGTGTTTTATCTGGATCAGCAGGGCGAGGACTACTCGATAGAGGGTGCGGCTATCAGCAACAAGCCCGTATACACGAGCGGAAGCAGCAAGCAGGAGATCGGTACCTATGACTTTGATCCCGCGACGGGAAAAGTCACGATCAAGTTCGACTTTACCAAAGAGTATTTTGTAAAAAATCCTAACGGAAGCATCACGGGCGGCTTCAATTTCCAGGAATGGGTATGGGACGCTGATAATTCCACAGAGGATAAGCAGTTTACAATAGTCGGAAATACGGTAAAGGTCCCTATTTACAGGTACACTCATTCGCCTGATCTGTCAGTGAACAAGGCCTATAACAACGACTTCTTCTACAATACTCCCGGTAAGGATATGCAGGGCAGAAGAATGCTCGGTTCATCGTTCAGGGTAAGCGTGAAGTCGGTCAACGGAATCGACGGCAGCACTGTTACCTTTACGGATACTCTGAACAGCAAGAACGTTCATTTTGACCTTGCTGAGGGAGAAGAATGGCCTCTGTATGATGCGAACGGCAATCCGGCGACAGATGCAAAGCTTGTCATAAATACCATTGAGCAGGGCGAAGGTGACGGTGAGCAGATCCTGACAGCAACTATAGTTGCCAACGGTGATACAACGTTCAAGACAGGCTTTGATTATTACTGGAATTGTCCTGTAATGGTCAATGAAGACTATATAGGCGAGAACGGCGCTGTAAAGGTCGATGAGCTGAAAATAATTGAGGGAAGGAATTCTATTCAGGCTAAGGCTAAAGACGTTCCAACAAAGAGCTCAAGCGCAGATATACAGGTAAACCTTATAGCCGATATTGCAAAGAGCAACGGTGTTTACCACCCCGAGGACAATACGGTAGAATGGAAGTATACCATTTATAAAGACGACGGCTGGTGGAGATACCACAAGATCACGGTCCATGACCTGATCGGCGGAAAGGAAGGCGGAACGCCTCCCGAAATAGTTGAAGACTCGCTGAAGCTTGAAGTCGTACCGAAGGGCGGCACTCAGACTCCTGATTATGGCAGCGCCGGTGTAACATCTTTCGAATATGAAAGTGCTACGGGTACCTTTACCATAGAAATGGAAAAGGACGTTGATGAGTACGGTCAGGAGGTCCTGTATAACGGGATCAATTATAACAAGAAACCAATACAGGAATTTATCGTTACATACAAAACTCCTGTCAGCGCCGGTGATTATAATACGACCATAAAGAACTGGGTTGGACTTACCGATCCCGATGAACCTGGCAGCTATAACGATGAGGACCCCAGTAAGTACGCTGTGATACCAAAGCCTACGATCTCTAAGGATTATGAGCTTGGCAAGGAAGGTATTACATGGACGATCACGGTCGATAACAGAGAGGGCATGGATCTCGGAGGACTGTCGATCAATGACCAGGTAAGCGCGAGCGGAGGTCCTGCACTCGCAGGCATCGACTTCAGCGCAGCCGACGTGATCAAGAGCGTGAAGGCAGCAGGCTCTGCTGTCAGCACAGACTCGGTATTCAGCAATGTGAACGGCGGCTCGCTCGTATTCAAAGAGGGAAGCCGAGCTGAATCTTATGAGATACAGTATTTCCAGAGCATTGACAATATCTCTGATTACAGCGGCAAAACGATCACAAACAAGGTAAACATAAGCAATGAAGACGGTCCTCTTGATGAGACGGAAGAACCCGCTGATGTCCCCAAGACCTATGAGGTGGAGAAAGACGGTTATCTCGGCTCTGACGGAAAGATGCACTACACAGTAAGCTTTATTAATCTCTGGGAAGCAGACCTTAACGATCTTACGGATAAAACGATCACAGACGTTCTTACATTTACAAGGAAGGACGGAACAGCCGTTGATGCAAGCAAGTTCACAGTCGAGCTTGAGACTCCGTCTCCCGTGACTATGAACTCATCTGCAAGCGGCAACAAGATAACCTCAACATTCACCATAAACGGCTCGAATTCCTCTAAGCGTGTAGATGTACACTATACGGTGACCCCGACAGGCGGAAGCTTCACTTCTGACTATGGCTACACATTGAATAACACTGCCGAATGGCAGGGTGACACAGACGATGATGTTACCGACATAGAGAAGATCGTAGAGCTCGGCCGTAAGACGGCAAATTTCATCGCTGATTACAATGTTATAGAATGGACATTTACGATCTATAACAACTACGGTCTTGACCTGAGAGAATATCCTACAGCAGATTCTCCGTTCACGGTCAATGACATCCAGTTCGGGCTTGGCAATATCACAAGCTTCAAGGTCACCGATGCTGACGGAAAAGATGTCACGGGCGCAGATGATCTTGCTGCTGTGAATACGAACAACACTTACAGCTTCAGTTCGGATCAGCCCATGAACTCAAAGTCCTATACGTTCACCTACCGCACCAAGCTGGCAGATGTTGACACACCTGTTCAGCATGGCAGTAAGGTATTCTACCAGACGAATACTGTCAGCTACGGCAACGAACCGCCGCAGACAGTAGAGCAGCCTGTCGAAACATGGCAATTAAAGACCGGCATTTCTAAAAGCGGAACGGCTGCGGCTCCCGATCATAACGGTAATTTCATTATCAACTGGAAAACAGAGCTTTATACCTATTACGGCGGCCTCGTCGATGCGATGAAAAAAGGCTATAAGCTGAATGATACGGGTATGAGCGCAGGCATTCAGAAGAAGGGTACAGCAACTGTCGATCCGAATGAAGACGTCAAGATCTATATGACAGAATCGCAGCTCGATATCAATGTATTCGACTTCAGATTTGTGGATCAGTCTACATGGCAGACTGTGCCGCTCAATGGCGCCGATCTCACCAAGATATTTGAGCTTACGCCTACAGAGTTCAATGAAGACGGCCATATAACAGGCTTTACTCTCGGCTTTAAGACTATAACCGATGAGGATTCGCCTGAGTATAAGCTGCTTGAACAGGCAGAAAGAATTGAGATATACTATAATTCGACTGCAAAGGGCGGTCAGCTTATCAAGTCGGAAGAAATGACGAACGGCGACAAGCTGGTTTATAAGAACAATGCCGAGTTCCCCGGTGCCGAACCGAAAACGGCACAGGTAGAAAAAGAAAAGAGCTCTTCATTAGAGAAATACTATATCAAAGAAACAGTGCAGAGCTGGGGGATTCAGGAACAGCAGCTTCATGGAGAAAGCTCGCTCAACCTGTCGGAAATGAATAATGACAGCGCCAATGAGCAGTATATACTCAAATACAGGCTCAGCATCAACAAGAACAAGATGTACTATGATGATGAGGACATCGTTGTCACAGATACGCTTCCCGAAGGGCTTGAACTAAAGAGCATTGTTTACAGGCTTGTCGGCACAGGAACAGATGTACCTCTCACCGAGGGCGCAGCCGAAGCAGGAAAGATAACCTATACAAAGCTGGGTGATGAGATCACCTTCAATATCCCGAAAGCTGTTCATAACGGAAACGGTCTTGATATAACCTATCAGACTGTGATCTCTCAGCAGGATATGAACGAAGCAATGTATGGCGACGGCGGAAGCGGAGTAGCAGTATTCAGAAATACCGCTGAGCTCGGAGATGACTTTGATACCTCTGAGCTGACGGTAACGGATGATCTGCCGAGGATCAGAAAGTCTGCAAAGCAGTCAACGGACAGCAGCGGAGAGCTTCTCAACAATGCTGTTACCTATACGCTGGATATAAATCCGAATGCGTTAAGGCTTCTCGAAGACGGCGTTGATGCTCTTGAAGTAAAGGATACTATAAACCTTGTTGAGCAGTCGGGGACAAGATATGCCGAATATCCGATTTATTTCAATCAGCTTCAGGAGAATGACGTGCGCGTATACAAATACGAGAACGGCGAGCCTGTGCTGATGGATCTGAGCGAATACGGCGCATCGGTACCGAAAAAGGAAACGCTGAGAGTGAGCCCGACAACAGGCGCTGATCTTGGCCTCGGAGATGTATACACCTTTGAGCTCAGGATCCCTGATAAAACACATATCAAAATAGAGTACGATTATTCGTTCGTATTCAATGAAGATGCCAGAATGTCATCGAATACGTTCAGCGATATGCAGCTTAAAAATCAGGCTGTTATCAACGGACTCGGTGAAACGGCTTCAAACGAATCAAACTATGAATTTAAGAAAAACTACTCCAGCGGAGCAGTAGCCTATACGATGCCGAGCATCACGCTCAAAAAGGTGAGCAGTGACAACTGGCACAAAGCGCTTGGCAATGCTCAGTTTGAGCTGAGAAGATACAGTGCAGAAACGGGCTGGCAGGTCCTCACGGGAGTAGAGAAAAAGACTAACTTCTATGTACAAATGGTCAAGGGCGTGTACGATTTCTCGAAGGATTACGTTGTAAACTCTTCCGATTTCGGTGTCTGGAGCGCTGACGGAACTCCGTACAAGCTTGAAACATTAGATACGGGAAGCAGCAAGGGTACCTTTACTCTGCCAAGTCTGAGGACTACAGAGGAGGTAACCAGGATGGTCACTCCTGAAGCTACCGAAGAAAATCCAGACCCTCAACCGGTAGCCGTAACAAGAAGCTATCTCAAGAGCGAGACGGTCGGAACAGGAGATCAGCAGAAATTCATCTATAAGCTGACAGAGGTAAAGGCTCCTACAGGGCATTACTTTGAAGAAGGCACTAAGGACTATTATTTCTATGAGCTGCCAAGGAGCGTTGAGGTTGACGAAAGCACACCTATTGCTGCGATCAATTCGCTCAAAGCATCAGTTTCAAATATTGAGGAGCTCCTGAACATCGTAAGGGCAGATTCTCAGATACTTCTTGCAAACAACGCGATAGATCTCAAGGCTTGGAAAATATGGGCTGACCCGAATGACAAGACCGATGAGATCAAGGTAAAGCTGTTCAGCTCCAAGACGGCACCCGCAGTGCAGGAAACTACTCATAAGGTTACGGTTGTATTTAAGTTAGGACAGAACACCTTTACTGAAATGTTCTTGGTACCTGACGGCGAAAAGCTGGAAGCGACAGTTGCTTTCAACAGCGAAAGATATCCGAACCTTGATAGTTCCACAGGTCTTTCCTGTGAGTTGATAACCTGGTATCCATTTAAGGGGAAATTCGTCAGCGATGATGTTATCACAAAAGATGTGACCCTGCAGATAGCCTTTAGTAACATATTAGCCACGGGAATAGATCATATCGAACAGAAAAATTCTGAATTAAGCAGTATTGAACTCCCTGACGATGCGGTTGATCTTGAAAAAGAAATTACTCTTAATGCAGAAAACGGATGGATCGGCAGATTCGACACCAGTGATCTTGAGTACAGCGAAGATACATATTACTATGTACAGGAGCAGACTCCGCAGGGCTTCAAGTGTATTTACCTGAATAACGGCTATGATAAAGCGGCTACATTCAAGCTGTACAATGAGAGAAAGAAGCTCGAAGTAAAGAAACACTGGAATGACAACAATTCAGAGTTGAGACCTGACGAGATAGAGGTCGAGCTTTACAGATCTGATACAGAGCTGGTATCCGATGATTTCCATTGGGTAGATCTTGAGGTCAAGCTGGGCAATGAGACATATACAGGAATTTATCCTGTCAAAGACGGCCAGAGGCTTGAGTTTGATGTTGACGTCACCGGTTCAGAATGGATAAATAATCCGTCAAATCTGGAAAATGCCGAGCTTGTATCAACAAGTGGTGAAAATTCGACAAGAGCACCTTTAGTTTATCATTTCAGGTCAGCCGTTGTAAATGATGATATGAGAGTTTATGCTTATGCAAATTCAGGCTCATCAAACAAGCTGAAAGCAGTGACTGTTACAAACGGTAATGCTCTGGCAGGCACTCAGAATGAATTTGATACAACAGGACTTATTCCGGTGCAGACGTTCACTCTCAATGAAGAAAACGGCTGGACAGCAGAATACGATGGCCTTATTGAAAACGGCGCTTATTACTACGCTGTTGAAAAAGAGCTCGACGGATACGAAACGGTTTATGTAGTGAACGGGATCGATAACGGAGTTATCGAGATCGTAAACAACAGCGACAATGTTCCGAGAGGCTCGATAACCGTCAACAAGAGCTGGCTCGGTGAAGAGCCTGATGCAGATCAGATCACATTCGACATTGTCGGCTACACCGATAAGGTAGATCAGGAACCGAGCAAGTACAGTCAGGACGCCGGCACTTATGTAGATCTTACAGGCAAGGTAATAGTTGAGTTTACCATTTCCGGTCAGGGTCATTCAAATGCGATTAAATTCGTTGCAGATCCTGATAAGATCTATAAAGTTATCCAGACAGGCCGAGATTATAATGTATACAATATGAGTTGGTATCATCTGAATAATGACGGAAGTGATTACAGATATACTAACAACTATGTTGTGAAAGATGGAGGTTCTGACGGAGTTACTTTCAGCGTCCCGACAACTGACGGCGACGGTGACGGAAAGATCGTGGCAGAAGCTCTTGTGAACTGGTCTGAGGGCATTTCGAATAAGCAGTATATGAATCCTACTGATGACGAATTTTTGATTACAGTGCTTGATCCTGACGGTCAGGAGGTTACAACATACGATATTGACGAAGTATTTGTGACAGAACCTGTTGATATAGCTGACAGCTACGAGAAGTACACACCTTCTCTTCCCGAGGGTACGCCTGTAGTATCAAAGACTCTGACAGTCAAAAAGGATGCCTCCTCCGGTAAGTGGACAGGCACCTATAACGGTCTGCCGCTGACAAGCGGAGGACAGCCGATCTACTATTATGTAGTTGAGAAAGACAGCGCAGCTTATATACCTGTTGATTACTCAAGAAACGGCTTTGTCCTGCAGGAGAACAAGGCAGCGTCCGTAACGGTAATTAACCAGTCACAGGACGTTAAAACCTATGTACTCCCCGAGGCGGGCGGCGAAGGCACATTTGCCTGCACAGCAGGCGGTGCAGCTCTGATGCTGACGGCAGCGTCACTGTACTATATAAAAAAGCGCAGGAAAGCTTCCTGATGCACGAAGATAACACCGGAAAAGAAATATGTAAAGGAGTGTAATTAAATGAAAATGACAAAGAGAATCGCAGCTTCAGTAGCTGCTCTGACAATGGCAGTAAGCGTTATGACAGCAGCAGGTGCTATGACCGCGATCGCTGCGCCGTCTACACCGACATATTCTATAACGCTTGGCACAACATCACAGACCTATACTTATTATCAGATCTTTAAGGGCACCTACAGCGACGGAAAGCTTCTTGATGAGGGTCTTAAATTTGGTTCGGGCGTTAATGAGACTGCTCTCAAGAGAGAGCTTGGACTGGAATCAGATGCTACAGCAGCCGATGCACTTGCTGAGATGGACGGCATGGAAGATTCAGAGATCCTGTCGATCCTTAAACCAGAAGAAGACGACGTGCTTGGCAGCGGAACAACTCTGACAAGCGGCACTACAACAACTGTAGATCAGGGCTACTACTACATACTTGAAGAAGAGGATGATGCGTCTGCTGACATTCTCATGATTGTCGATGGCGAAGAGACCATCACACCGAAGCTCGGTGCTCCTAAGGTAGAGAAGAAGATCAAGGAGAACGTAAGAATAGTATCTCTCGGTGAGGTAATGGACGAAGATCTGTATGAAACAGGCTTCAACGACACAGCCGACTACTGCATCGGTGATTCTATCCCGTTTGAGGTAGTAGGCTCAATGCCCGAGAACATCGACTCGTATAATAACTATTACTATGAGTTTACCGACCGCCTCGGCAAGGGCTTTGTAAAGCCTGCGGAAAGTGCCATCAAGGTCTACCTCGACGGAACTACCGATATTACCTCAAACGCTGTAATAAAAATTACTCAGGAGGACACAAGCAAGCCTACAACTATCTCTATCAAGTTTGCGAATATTAAGGCTGCAGGAACCATTACTAAGGATTCAAAAATAGTTGTAAAGTACTCTGCTAAGCTTGATACCGATGCTGTTATCGGTAACGCAGGAAATACCAACGGTGTAAAACTCACATACTCGACCAATCTTAACTATGACGGAACAACAACTCCGGGCGGAGATGATGTAAAAGATACACCTGAGGACGGCGTAGTAGCATTTACCTATACTCTTGATACTACAAAGGTAGACCAGGATGACAATACAGTAGTGCTTGAAGGCGCTAAGTTCAAGCTTCTCAACAGCGACAAAGACAAGGCTGCCAAAGTTACAGACGGAAAGTTCGCAGGCTGGGCAGACGATGTTGCCAGCGGAACAGAGCTTACGACTGCTGATGACGGTAAATATACAGTAGTTGGTCTTGATGCAGGAATATACTTCATCATAGAGACAGAAGCTCCCGATGGCTACAATAAGCTTAAGAAAGAGGTTCAGGTTACAGTGAACGCTCAGATGAACACCTTAGGAAACTGGGATTATGCTGTGGATAACGGAACAGATGCGTTTGACGGTCTTACTACTGATTCGTATTTCGTACCGGATGCTACAGCAGGAACCATCACAGGCAATATTGAGAACGCTCAGGGCGCAGAGCTTCCTGAAACAGGCGGTATCGGAACCACTCTGTTCTACGTAGGCGGCGGCGCAATGGCAGCAGCAGCAGGTATAGTTCTTGTTGTAAGAAAAAGAGCTAAGAAGGAGAAGTAATTCTCCGGAAACAATGATTTAATTTAATTCCTTCGTCCGGCGGTCAAACGCCGCCGGGCATTAGGGAGGGTCTCATGAGTAACAAAAAAAACAAAGTCACTACTATCGTTCTTGTGATAGTGTTTCTGGTGGGACTCTCCGTAATGCTTTACCCCGCAGTCAGCGACTGGTGGAATACAAAGGTGCAGAGCCGTGTGGTTGCAGGCTATCAGAAGGCGGCCAATGAGCTTGATGACAAGACCGAGGCCGAGCTTCTCAAACGTGCCTACGAATACAATAAAAAGCTTGCGAAGCTCCCTGTGCCGCTTCTTGATTACGAACAGGTGCCCGATTATGACAAGATACTCGATATTACGGGAACAGGCGTTATGGGCATTATAAACATTCCGCAGATAGGCGTTGAGCTGCCCATATATCATGGTACCAGCGAGGGCGTTCTGAATATCGCAGTCGGTCATCTGCAGGGAAGCTCTCTCCCTGTAGGAGGGGCAGGCACACATTCCGTTATCTCGGCTCACAGAGGTCTGCCGTCTGCAAAGCTGTTCACCGACCTTGACAAGCTGGTCGAGGGCGATGAATTTACGGTAACGGTGCTCAAGGAGATCTATACCTATGAGGTCGAGGAGATAAACATAGTTCTCCCCGATGAGACGGAAAAGCTTGCTATTGACCCTGACCGTGACCTTATCACGCTGATGACCTGTACTCCGTACGGCATAAATACCCATAGGCTCCTTGTAAGAGCAAGACGTGTAGGCACATCGTATGTTCAGGAGGAGGGCGCTCCTGTAAAGGTCTCGCCCGATGCGGTCCAGCTTGACACGATGTCTGTTGTGCCGTTTATAGCGATCGTTCCTGTCGGAGGGCTGCTTGCGTGGTGGCTGTTCGGCGGAAAGAAGAAATCATTCCCGTATGATGATCCGCTGTCTGTTTTTGAAAAGGACAGCAAAAAAGATAAAAACAGTCCTGAATAGTAGGTTTGGGAGGTGTGTTGATGAAAACCGGAACATTAAGACATATATCGCTGATAACTGCGCTCGCAGTACTATTTTTCACAGCGATAGCTCTGAGCGCTCCTGTGCGCTCAACGGCAGTCCAGTCTGCCGAGAAGGGCTTTATCCTTATAGAAAGCAAGGTAGGAGAGGAGCCTGTCAGCGGGATAAACTGGAAGGTCTATGCAATAGGAGAGCGCCGTGATACAGGCGGCTTTATCCTGAATGAAGCATTTGCGGAAAGCGGTGTCAGGCTTGAAGATATGAGCGCCGATGCCGTCAAGACTGATGCTGAGACACTTTGCTCTTACATTTCTGAGAATGCTCTGCAGCCGGATCATGAGGAGCTTTCCGATGAAAGCGGCGCAGCAGAGGTCTTTGCTCAGAATGCAGGTATTTATCTTATCTGTTCAGATGAGACGGAGATAGGCGGTTATAAGTACCGTTCTTCACCTGCTATCGTTGAGCTTAAAAAAGACAGCGGCTCGGTCGTGCTCCCTAAGATAGAAAAGGAAACTATCGAGGACAGCTCATCCGGCTCCGATGATTCTGAGCACGATACTCCCGACAGTGATTCGTCAAGCGATGACAGCTCTGACCGTGATACTCCTGAGAGCGAGTCATCGGTCTCGGACAGCTCATCGACTGAAAGCACCACATCCAGCATTTCCGACTCTGACAGCTCAAGAGGAACAGGCGGCGGCTCGGATAATACACCGGGCAAGAAGGGTCCGAGCGGTGGCTCATCTGAGAAGCTTCCTCAGACGGGACAGCTCTGGTGGCCTGTACCTGTACTTGCTGTATCGGGTCTTGCGCTGATAGCGCTCGGATTAAGAGTAAGCCTTAAAAAGGACGGTAGAGATGACTAATAAAAAGCGAGGCGTGATACTGATCGCTCTGGGGACACTGCTGCTGTCAGCAGCAGTGTCTTTGGTTTTGTATAACAGGCACAGAGACCGCAAGGCAGGAGATAATGCCCAAAATACAACGGCTCTTATAAGGGAGCATATAGCAGAGCGTATTGAGAACGGCGATCCTGTGAGTGGAAATGATGCTTTTGGATCGGCTGAGATGCCGCAGGCATCTGATGAAGATGAGCCTGATGACAGCAACGGCCCCGAGCCCCTTGAAATTGACGGAGTTTATTATATAGGTCTTATATCTCTGCCAAAGCTTGGGATAGAGCTGCCTGTAACAAAAGACTGGTCATACAACGGCATGGCAGATGCAGCCTGTCGGTATACAGGATCACTGTACAGAAGAAACCTTATAATCTGCGCCCACAATTACAGCTCATTTTTTCTTGATCTGGAAAAGCTCGGTGAAGGCGATGAGGTCATATTCACATCTCTTGACGGCAGAGAGCACCACTACGTTGTTGGCTGGCAGGAGCTTATCGGCGGATATGACACGAATACTATGCTCTCGGGCAGTGAGGACTGGGATCTTACCCTGTTTACCTGTACATGGAGCGGTTACAGCAGAGTTACCCTCCGCTGTGTGCTTGATTAGAAAAGCTTCGGAGCATTCCGAAGCTTCAGCTTGTTGCAAAACTCTACAGCAGCAGCTTACAGACGAGATGCTGAAAAGCTCAGAGCCCTCAATGAGATGGCAGAAAGGCGCGGACAGACCCTGTCTCAGCTTGCGGTCGCATGGATACTTAACAACCTGTATATCAACGGGTTGAATAACAGAGGACAGTATTGGGAACAGAATAATAACATAGAAAAGAAGGATAAAAATGTTTGACAGACGAGCAAAAAACGCCGAGATATTTCTCGACACAAAACATAGATATACATCAGACCCCGATCTGATCACAGCGGTCAGGGCATCAAAAGAGCGTCAGCAGTTTATCGGCTGCCGAGAGACTGTGACCGTTCCCGATGCGCCGTACAGCAGCGCCGCAAGGGTCACAGTCAGCAGCAAGCGTTCGCTTGAAGCGGCAATGCCCTATACTGCGGCGGGTAAAAAGGTCTGCGTTCACAACTTCGCCTCGGCTACAAATCCGGGCGGCGGAGTGGTGCGTGGTTCATCAGCCCAGGAAGAAGCTATTTGCCGATGCACAACCCTCTATCCTTGCCTCGACACCAAAGAAATGTGGAACAGCTTTTACACCCCGCACCGGAATGCCGACGATCCGCTGTATAACGATGACTGCATCTACACACCCAGAGTATACGTTATAAAAAGCGATATTGATTTCCCAAAGCCGCTTCCCAAAAGCGATTGGCAGAGGGTGGATATCCTCACCTGTGCTGCGCCCAATCTGCGTGAGAAGCCAAGCAATGCGATGAATCCCAATGCTGGCCGCAGGGCGGCAAAGATCACGGAAGAACAGCTCAGGGAGCTGCTGACCTCCCGTGTCAGACGTATATTTGAGATCGCAGCAGCAAACAAGGCCGAGGTGCTTATCCTCGGTGCCTTCGGCTGCGGTGCGTTCTGCAATCCACCGAAGGCTGTGGCAGAGGTATTCAGAGATGTGATGAAGGACTTTCTTGATTACTTTGAAACTGTTGAGTATGCGGTTTATCATAGGCCGCAGGAAAGTGCAAATTATGAGGAGTTCAAGCTTGCGATGAGAGAGTATATATAATCAACTATTAAGATAATCTTAATAATTGGAATAACGATAAAAAATCAGATAATAAATATGGGCAAAACTTACGGCAGGCTTCGGGATTTTTTCAGTTATTATTTGAAAATCAGAGAGGGTCCAGATAAATAAGTAAGAATCATAGATATAAAAAAAGCTCCGAAATGGAGCAAAGAAATCGGTGACGTTCGTTTGATCTCGTCAATATTTTTGCTAATTAGTCACAGCACAAACCACGCAAATACGCTGTTTCGGAGTTTTCTGAGACAGCGTATTTCTTTTGTAAAAGCACAATGTACTCGCGGATATCATCAAAACTCTGGGAGAGCGTGAAGTACAATGGTAGTATCTATTCTATCCCCAATTGCACAGTTCAGGATTAAGGAATATGTGTGGTGTGTCAGCGGGATAGTCAGAAAAATCTATAAAAAGTTCTTGATATTGTTCCGGTTTTGTGATATACTTGATATATAGTTAGCATATGCTAATCAAGGAGGAGGTCATCATGAAGTCTGCAATAGAAATACTAAACTCCAAAAAGGAGTACCGGGAAGAAGTCGGAAAGATACTTGACAATGAGCAGCGCGAAAAGCTCTGGCACAGAGCTGCGTCGAGGCTCAACAGCTATCTTGAAAAATATGAGAGCCTGCCGGAGGGCATTCATTCTCACACCGATGAAAAGATTTTCCCTGCTGCCGCGATGTATCTGACGGCAAAGGAATATATGACCGATGAACAGGCTTATGCTGTCATAGAAAATGCGGCGGTGAAAATATGTGCAAAAGCCAGGCCGCTCAAAACGATTATGAAGATACCCTTTATGCCCGGTCTTTTTATAAAGATGTGGGATCCGATGACCAAGAAGAATTTTGGTCCTGCCTGCGGCTTTGAGAACAGATTTTACCCGAAGGAAAAGGGCGCCTACCGAATGGATATCCTTAAATGCCCCTACAAGACCTACCTCACCGAGCTGGGCTGCCCGGAGCTTACAAAGATATTCTGCGAAAATGACGAGCGTGTTTACGGTGCTTTGCCGGGGCTTGTTTTTGAACGCAAGGGAACTCTCGGCAAGGGTGCGGACAGGTGTGATTTTTACATAAAAAAGGCTTGAGATTACGGTGTTATCAATTACCGAGGGCTTTGGGCTCTCATTTATAATTCGGCATATTCATTGACTGGTATTGGATAGAACGCATAAATGCCTGGATCATCAAAGGGACAGAGGATATGCTGCCCTGCAATATCGGCACTGCTTTCGTGGCTCGTTATGCTGTTCAAATGATTTGAAAGGAAAAAGAAATGAGAAGAATAAGATCATTGCCAAAGGAAAAGATCGACGAGATCGCAGGACTGATCGGAGAGTCATTCTGGGACTACCCGTATGAGGAGGGAGAAGGAGGATTAAAGCCATTCTTCCCCGACAAGCAGTCCATGTCGGATTATATGCGCACCTTTGTGGTGGCCGGTATCGAAAGCGGCACATTTTACAGCACCGACGGCGGCGAGGGG
>OCVV011347711.1_pt1 | contig 15788 bp, 17 predicted proteins | sample 1539721 | NCBI WGS metagenome assembly OCVV01 (sample SAMN02144230, study PRJEB22623) | gut metagenome | biome: sheep rumen | host: Ovis aries | place: New Zealand
TAACTGGCTAATGGGTACATCAGCAACATCATTGATGTTTACTGTTTGTCCGTGGTCTGTTTTATACCAAACTTGACCTTCAAGATAGCTCTGTAAATTAGGCGGTGTCCACCGTACTACAATATCGTATCGTGCCACGCTATCCTTTATCATTCGGTAGCGATTATAAGCCGTTACATTGATTACTGGCGGTATATAATACGATTGCAACACATATTCATAAGCTTCTACATCTGCAAGGCTTTGTTCTGCCGCACCAAAGATGTTGAAAGAACAGAATTTAAAATACAGTGTTTTGCCGACATCCTCTTTGCGGAATGATTCTCTTAACAGTGTGCCATCAAGCCTTGCGAATTGTTCTCCTATGCTATGTGATGTTGCACTGGTGTTATATTGCCCTCTGACAAGTCCATCAAGCTGATAATTGCCGTTTTGTAGCATCGTAGCCGTTGTATAAGACAGGCACTCTCCACCAATCCATATCAGCGTGTTCCCACGTTCTGCGTCCTGCTGTGTACCGCTCAACAAAACATCATTACAGCTAACAACACAAGATGTTGCGTCTGCGGTCATATCTGCCTGTAACGCACCAGTTCTTGCACTGTTGTTTATCTGCCCCACTGTGCGGTAATTAATGTTATCGTCACTGATATAAACAGTACAACCGCCCCAGCCATCGTCAGCACCTCTACCGCCAATCCATAATTCCAAGCCATCAACTGTTAAATCTGCTGGCGGCTGGATAATAGACGGAATCGTATCAGGTGGAATTATGTTGAAGTTTACATATGGTCTGTCCGCTCCGTGAATGTCATACTGTGCAAGACTTGAAGCAACATCAACCGCTACCGCAGTACAAGTAATCTTCCCCTTTTCGTTTTCTGTGGTAGTTACTATTCTGACAGGCAAATGGTCAATACCGATGTTTTTATCCGTCAGTGTGACAATATCGCCCGGCTCTAACAAGGCAAATGCCCAGTTCAGCGTAAAAGTATAGGTATTTTTCTCATTTACGGATTTTTTAGCAAGCATCTCTGCCACTTTTACGGCTCTTTCTTTGGTGTAAAAGTAATGCGCCGCTGTGGAAGACGCCTGCCGCAACCCATTCTGCCGTATATCCTCTGAAAGCTGGTAATTAACAGTTTCCTTTTCGTAGGCGTTGTTACGATTGATAAACTCAACAGGAAAACTGTTATATACTTCGCTACTGTCCTTACGGCTGTACGTTACCATTGCGCCCTTGCTCTGCGGTGAGAAATCGTCAGAAGTAAGGTCATATTTAATTGTCGTATCCGCTTCCCACGAACCTATATTCCTTGTTTCTAACGGAACAATTTTGAATCGGTCATTGCTCCAAAAGAAATAAGCGTTTGTCAGTTTAGCAATTTCATTGACTATGTTTTGTGCCTGTGACGGCTTGCTGTCAGGCGGTGAAGAAATCAAAAGGTCTGCTTCTCTGCAATACGTTCGGTAGTTGTCCAAACCCTCAATTTCAACACTTTCCAAGCCGACTTTATCTAAAACGTACCTGATATAGTCAGCAGGGTTTACATCCACGCCATCGCCAGTATTTAACAGCTTGCCCCTTATCTCAAAGTTGTACTGCGGTAAGCTTGCGGAATCGCCCATATCGACAACGCCAGCCATATAAGCCAATCCCTTATACGGCATTGCTTTTTCAGGGTGGTTACCGACAACATACGCCCACGGTTCTTGCGTTTGCGTTCCTAAAAAAGCGGTCAGTTCAATTTTTTCATTAGGATAGGTGTAAACCTCTTTCCCACGCCAAACCTTGCCGATGCCAGCAATTTCGCCCTCGCAAAGACCAAGTATGCAAGCTACTGTATAGGTGTAAGTAATGCTTGTGGATTTACTTCCGCCACCTTTACCGCTTTTATGCGTTTCTTTGTGTTCGTGTGCGGTAAAATCATCGTAATAGATTACGTTACCGCTTAAACGTGTAGTCCCTAATACTTCGGGAACAGCCGTTCCATATTCAGCAGTATTTACAGTAAATTCGCTGATTTTATCCGCTCTTGTCGTTGTGTTATGCCTGCCGAAAAAACCCATTTACTCACCCCTGTAACGATATATCCCACGCAAGCGGCTCTTTCCTTTTGCATCCAAAAATATCGTTTCATTGATGTTGGAAAGAATCACTCCCCTGTCAACTAACGCATGTACAACAGTATTGTTACCGATGTATACCGCCCCGTGAGATACGCAACGTCCGTACTGATAAAGCAAAAAATCGCCAACCTGTAAATCGTCAACCTTGTCGCAGTACTGCTCTACATACGATTTAAACCATTCTTCGTCCCTGTGTAAGTGCCACTCGTTTGAATACGGCTTAATCTTTATATCGTCTTTTTTTATTGTCCCCGAATCTTCCAGTGCCGCAATGAGAAGCATACCGCAGTCAACGCCAATACCTTTGACTTTGGCATTGTTGACATGCGGTGTGCCAATCCATTCACAAGCGGCTTTAGCAATATCTTTTCCGCTCATCACATTAAAACCTCTCTCAACGGTACATAAGGCGTAATCAAGCACGTTTCAGAATCGTCTGCGCTTGATGTGACAGTATCTCCGACCTGTGTATAAACACCTTGCGGATAATACTTTCTTACTGGAAATTCCATGTTCAAACCTTGCGTCTTTGCTTTAGCGGTAATCTGTATAGATAATCCACCGCATTGTTTAATCTCCACAATACCGCTAAACAACTGCACAGCACCTAATACAGTTTGACCGCTAAAATAGCATCGTGACAGGCTTAATACAGACCTGTCTAACAGTCCATCATGTGCCGCCTTATTCAATGGAACACTTTCAACCATATCAGATTGCGTGTTGTATATCTCTACTGTCATAGAATCAACAGTTACTTGCGATTGTGTTTTAATCTGCTGTCTTTTCGGTATTCCCATCAACGTATGTGAGTATGTATGCCCACCATAGAAAACATCCGTATCAAAGTCAGCAAACCGATACACGTTGCCATTTTGTAGCTTTAGCGTGTATATATCGCAGGCGGTAATATGCTTTTGTGTGTTAAGATAGGTTATTAACGCATTTGTAGCATCTTTCATCGTACTGTCACCAACTTAAACCGTTCTGAACGATTGATATTATCAAAAATGTGGTTTATTCCCATGCCGTCATCATCAAACCGCACTTTCCAGTAATAAGTGTAATCTGCTGTTACAACCGCACCCGTAGCAGGAGCGGTAACGAATGTTATATATCCGTTGTTCGTTGTATATGCGTTTGCATCTTGTTTTGTGCCATCTACATATACGCTGACATTTTCGATATATTCAACAGGCTCAACATATTCGCCCATTTTCATAACAGCCTGATAGATGCCGTTTGAGATTTTAGGCAGGATAATTCCCTTTTCCTGATAATCTTCCCCATCAAGCCATAAAAAGGGTTCATAACCGCCCTTGCGAGCGGCTACAAACCCCATTAAAACTCTTGCTTCTGCATCAGATAGCGGCTGTATTAAAGCTGTGATAGTCCATTGTGGGTATAGCTGGTTCGTCAACGCACGATACCTACCGCTTGCTGATTCCTCAATAGCCGTATCCCAACTTTGTCTTTTACTGCTGTTATAAGCGCACCGCCCTTGTAGCGATGCGGGAAATTTAGCTATTGCCATCTAATCACCCCATAGAATACTCAAATCTTCTCTGTGCTTCATACAACATGTTCTGTATACGTTCTCCACCGCCACGCAAAGACAAGAAATCATCGAAATCAGAAGCGTCCAATGCGTTTACTTGTAATGTCAGATTGTTCATCGGTGCAGACGGCTCTAACTTCTTGCCGCCTACATAGTTACCGCCAACAAGACCGCCACTTGCAAAGTGTCCCCTGTTTATCGCACTTAACGTAGGTACACCAATTTTCTTGACAGCCGCCGCCCTTACAACGTATTCACCATTGGATAACATAGCAGGAATGCTATCTGATGTTCCCGTTCCTGCACCCGTGATAAAACCGCCCTCTGCATTCCTGCTTGCATTGGTAATATCAAACGGATTTAGTCCGGCTTTTGTGCTATGTAACTGGACATTTCCTGTACCAAAAACAGCCGCTGATGCGTTCCTTGCCGCCAGTGCTGGGTCACCTACAATAGAGAATATCGCAAACAGAGATAACCAGCGTGTCAACAACTGTGCCGCATTTTTCAATAACCCCGATACAAAATCTGCCATAGCTTGCTTGCCCGACTTCGCACCAGTAATGAAATCCATCATTGCGCCACTCATGGCATCACCGACCTGTTGTGCATAGTTTATGGTGAAATCTGCCCAACCTTTAACAGCGTTTTGCTGGTCTGTAAATGCCGCTGTCCCTTGCGCAATAATTTCTTTGTTCTGCTCAATAAACTCCGCCAATGTCTGATTCTTTTGGTCAAGTTCTGCCTGTAAATCTTCGGGCGTTTTCTTTAAAATCTGTGCAATTAAATCTAAATCTTCATCATCCGTAATGGCTTTACCGCCCGATGCCCCAACATCAGCAACTTGAAACAGCCTTGCCACCCCATCCTGCACAGTTTTAATCTTCTGTGCGATTTCATCGTCAGAGCCTAAATACTTGTCAATGATATTCTGACTTTCTTTTTGGTTTTTACTGTAAGATGCTTCAAAATTAGCTACCTTCACTTTTGCGTTGTAAAGGTTTTCTTCTGCCGTCCGCTGTGCTTCTATCTCCTTGATAACATCTGCCCTTGTGCTTACATCCTTGATTTTTTTGGCTACTTCCAGTTCTTTATTATAGCCATTCAGCATTTCAGAATGTGCTTCAGACAGTGCTTCCAGTTTGATTCGCTTTTCTTCTTCCTCTTTAGCTTCGCCAGCAAGTAAGGCAAGGTTCACCTTCGCAAGTTCAATAGATGACTTCGCTCTGCTCTGCCTTGCTTTATCCGCATCGGTGTATTTCTTTACCAGTGCTTCAATTGCCCTTTCTTCTTCAGATACGGCTTTAGAAGCACCACCGCCACCGCCAGCACTTCCACCGCCACCGCTTGACAATCTCCTGCGTGTAGCGGTTCTGAAGTTATTCTGCCTTGCCGCCCTCCTCCGTTCTGCACGTTCTTCGGGTTCAAGCCCCGAGTCAATCATCTGCTTGTAGCCAGCGTTTACCTCACTTGCGAATCCTGCTCCTATTGAGGACAGTATACTGGTTACGACATTGTACACTGTCATTAACGCATCAATAGCAGGCTGTAACGCACTATACACCTGCGAGCCGAAACTTTTAAATGCGCTATAGACATCACCCACTGTAATGATGATAAACTTCAATGCAGTTATGACAACATTTAGCAGTGTGTTGATACCATCTAATACATCACTGGCAATATCACCCAAATCACTGAATGCACCAGTGCCATCAGACCGCACCAAATCCACTAAATCCTGTGTAAAGTCAATCAGCGTCTGTATGATACCACTCTGATTAAAGGCATCGAAAATACTTGCCCCTATCTCGCCTAAAGCTGTCTGAACATTGCCCGATACATCTCCCCACATATCGGTTATGTTGCGCTTGCTTTCAGCCATAGAGCCGTCAAATTCGTGCATGTAATTGGTCAGTGCCTGTACTGCTACTTTGGAATCTAACGTGCCGTCTTCCATCGCTTTCATGGCTTGTGCGGCTGTCATTCCAACCGTAGAGAATGCCTTGTCTAAATCCATGCCACTTTGCGCCAACGTAATCAACTGACGGCTACTCATTTCGCCTGTTGCCTGTATACGTGAAATAGCATCTACAAGCTGTTGTGCGCCCGCCTGTCCCTGTCCAAGTCCTGCGGCAGTATCAGCACATAACTGGATTAAATCTGCGGCATTTTGGGCAGAATAACCAAGATTTACCAACTGTATACCCATTTCCTGCACAGCTTGTAAATCGTAGTTAGTGTTCCTGCCTACATCGTTGAACGCTTGAAACGCTTCTGAAGCTTCTCCAGTAAGGTTCTTCATTGCAGACAGTGTTGACATTGTTTTCTGCGTCTGCGTACCAAAATTGATTACCGCAGTTACCGCAGACGATAACATCTGCCCAAACGCTTCGATGGCGTCCGTTGCCAAGCTTCCAATAAACGCACCAGTAGCAACAGCGGCAACATCCATGCCAGCGGACAGGTTTTTTGCGTTTCCTTTTAATTTAGTTATGGAATCAGAAACATTATCTATCTTTTTTGCGGCATCATTGACTTTCGCTGATATTTCAACCGCTATCTTTTTTGTTGTATCTGCCATCTTGTGCGCCTTTCAGAATCTCTCGCCATTTATCTATTTCCGTCTGTGTAATTTCATCTTCCAAATCCTCTTTTGGAAGAATGTCCTCTATACTTACGCCCTTTTTAGGACGAGAAAAACCCGAATTATAGACAGGTAAAGTGATAAAGTTCGTAGTAAACAGCCTGTCATACCTTTGCCTGTCTTTAAGCCCGTTTATCCTCATATTGATTTCCCACGGAGTACTCTCGCATATTTCCTCTGCTGTCATTTGTAGTGCGCCAAAACATATCGGGAGTACTTCCGTGAGATAATCATTGAAACTTGTTACTTCCTTTCCGCCTGATGATTGTTTTTTTTTGGTACTTCCTCTGTATCTACATTGGCAATCCCAATTTTCGCAAGAATAGCATCACTGGCATCTTTCCCGAGAAAATTGGAAACAGCCATAACTGCATAATACAGATTCATTAGACCATTAGCCACTCCGTTTTCCTCAATGTACTTATCGCACAGTTCTTCTGCCGTTTTGTGGTCTACACGTTTCCCATCACACAAAAGACCAGCACAAAAAGTTTCAACCATCATCGGTATTGTTGGTGGTTTCCTGTTTACTGAAACGCTGACCAAACTTTCACCATTCGGACACGCAGATTCAATTCTTGAAAGTAACCAGTTTTTCGGGATAATCGAATACTCCTTGCCGCCAACATCGAAAAACAGCTCCCTTGTCAGCCTGTTGTATTTCATTTTTGTTTACCTCCCCAAAATTAGATATTGCCAGTTACTTCATCAATACTGGTCAGCCCAGTATAGAAATGCGGTGCGCCCACACCACCAGCAGTAAGGCTGAACGTAGCCATATCGTCATGCGGTGTTTCGTCCGACAGTTCGGTGATGTTGTACCAGTTGCGGTCAGCAGTACCATCGGTAGCATAACGGCACAGGTCAACCGCTTCGCCTTTAACGAAAGCGTCTTTCAAGGCGGCGTAACCATCATCGTTAGTGTTGATGATGCCGTCCATAGACAATTCAGTGCTTTTCGTGCCGGGGTAAGTTTCGCCCCAACCACCGCTTGCTTTGTTAGATGCGTCAATATCGTCAGCCGTCATAGACAGAGAAGCGGAACGCTGACCGCCAATCAGAGTCCATTTCGGTACGGTTTCGGTGGCATCTTCGCCAAAGTTGATATAAACCAGTACGTTTTTGCCTACCAGTTTATCCACGGTTACAGAACGTGTTGCACGTACTTTAGCCAATTAAATCACTCCTTTACACGTAGTATTTAACTTCGTATTCAATTAAAACCGCCCCAGCATCTTCACGATTCGGTGAGGCGGCATAGGATATTCTTTTGACTTCACCAATCGTTGCAGTGCCGTTTAAATCATCATTATCTATCAACTCAAAAGCTATGTCTGCGGCATTATCCACAGTGTCCATATTTTCTGAATCTGCAATAATAATCGTATATCGGGCGGTTGCCACTAATTGGTTTTTGCTATCGTATTCAAAATCTATCCTGTCACTGACAAGAGAACCGACTAACCCTTTACCACGTTGAAAGCCTTTGAAAAACTTACTCCACGATACTTCGGGTAATCCATTAGTCAGCATCTCATACAGTGCATTGGTAACATCCTGTCTGCGTTGCGCTAACATCATGCCCTCCATACAGGCACAATAAATCCAGTGCCGTATCCACTTGATTTACCTGTGAAATCAGCTTCGGAAATGCCTTTCAGTATCTCTGCTAATTCCTGCTTATATAGCCTTGCTTTCTGTGCGTAAATATCCATTCTTACGCTTTCCGTATCAAGGGAAGTCAGATTATCCTTGCCAATATTACGGACACAGGCAATATAAAGCGCATAGACAACGCCTAACCTTTTCACTGTATATACGGCAGGAATAACGATTTTGGATTCGCTTACATTCATCTGTTTAGACAGATTTAACAGATATGAATTTGCTTCTGTTATATCCGATTCTGTACAGGTAACAATTTCATCTTTACAATCTTCTAACGTAATAAAATCCATATCTACATTCCTTTCGCAATTTCTCGCAGTGCCGCATTTACTCGGTTATCAAATATTTTTTCGACTTTATCATTGCTTGCATCAAGCGCATTAAACAGAAATGGGTCACCTTTATAGCCGGGATGTCTTACACGTTTCGCAAACACAAATCCACCATCTCGTCCAACCCATCGCAAGACTTTTTTATTCCGTGGTACAATGGTAAAAGCACCATAACCTTGATGAACGTAAGTGCCATAAGGTGCTTGTGTTCTGTCAATCGTCACCCAACCTTTCAACCCATCTCTTGAATGGATAGATGTAATTGACCGCTCAAGGTTTCCAGTGCGTGACTTAAATCCATGATGCTGTGTGGCATAATCAGCGACTTCTTCTGTTGCACTTAATACCGCCTGTCTTAAGTATTCGTTTAATATCTGCTCTGCATCCATAATTTCACCAAAATAAAAAACCACCCCATAAAAGAGGTGGTTTCTTAACTTTTAATTACAGTACAGTTGCAATGAACACCTTGTCAGATGCTTCAAAGGACGGCAGAGAAATCTGCGATACCTTCGTGTTCACATTGACAGGGTCGGTAGTAGTAAACGTGGTTACCGCTACGCCAGTGTTGACAATCTGTACGTTCGCATTTGCACCGCCCAGCAAGTCTGCTTCTTCGGGAGTAGTACCATACCAAGTGTTACCCAGCGCACCAGCAGGGAGCAAGGTGAATACACCATCGGGGAAGAATTTCGCACCAGTGCCGCCCTGTTCGTTCAGATACATTTTGTTGTATACCGCAACGGACAGATTAAAGGCATCTTTGAACCACTGGATGATAGCATCGGTACGAATCGGAGCGGCTTGCGTAGCCAGCAAGGATTTCAGTTCTGCAAGTACCTGTGTATTCCTTTTCAGATTGTTCAGAGTAGCAGTGGTCAGAATGGCACGGGTCGGGCGTTCGCCAGTATCTTCTTCAATTTTGTCCATCCAAGTTTCAATCTGACCATTAACATCCGCAGAAGCATCAGACCATTTATTACTGCCAGTAAGAGTTGCCTTGTGTGCGGATTTAAACTGGTAATCGTATTTCAGCTTCTTGCCCTTGCTATCAGTGATATTGATAGCACCGCTGGACAGCAACTGCATACGCATCCGTTCGTTGACTACGTTAGCACCTTCAATCAGTTTGCCAGCATCGTCATAGATATTAGCCAAAATCTGACGAACATACGCATTATCAGATTCCAGTACACGCAGGAGTTCCTGTCTATCTTCTTCACGGATGCTCATGCCCTCTTTGAAGAACGGCATCTGTGTAGCAGTGATTTCCAACCCCTCACGGGAGCGGATTTCGGTTTTTGCATCGAAGGAAGATACATTCAGAGATACAGGCAGACCGCTATGTGTTTTTACCCAACGCAAATCCAAGCCGTTTTTCTTACGTGCAGGGAACAGGGTTTCACCAAGATACGGAACACGATTGGTAGCAGATTCGGTGTAATAAGCCGCAATTAACTGTGCGGTAAACAGTTCAGAAAGTTTAGCCATGTTCAATCACCATCCTTTACGCAGGTTCGCCAACAACAACAATCATAGGCATAGTAGCTTTCTGTGCCGCAGTAACAGCCGCAGGAAGTTTCTTGCCGTCAATGACACCACGAATAATCATAGTGCCAACAGCCGCACCATCGGTAACATCTACATCGTGATACAGAATGCCTTCTGCGGTAACAGTAGAACCATCAGCCGCAACCGCTTCCTGTGTCATATCTTCCAGTACGCCACCAATAACAGTACCAGCTTTTACAATCTTTTTGCCGTCAGCACCAGCAGTTACGCCAGTATTACCTACGTTTACACTGATTGCAGTGTAATCGTCCAGTAAATACAGAATGTCTTTTGCGCCTTCATAGGCAACAGTGTTCAAAGTCATGTTATCACCTCATTACTTAAAATATGCCGCTGATGGGTCACTTTCGGGGTTTGCGGCAGTTTTCCCCATAGATTTGACCATTTCTAACAACTGATTCCCACCGCCCGAATTGCCGTTATTTCCGCTCCCGGCACCGCTTTTTTGGTTATTGGATACAAACACAGGGTGAGCCTGTAACCATGCGGAAATGCCGTCTTTTACGGTCTTGTTGTCACCGAATACCAAAGAATCATCCTCGCCTACTTTTACATCTTTGCGGAACATATCCACCAATGTAGTAGGGTCAACTGCATTTTGTGCGGTCAGTTCAGAGATTAACGCACTGCGAATCATGCTTTCGTGCCGTTTCCCACGTTCAGCATCTAACTGTGCTGTCATACTCTGTTTCGTATCCGCTAACTGCTTTGTCAGCCGTTCAATCTTGCGCTGTAAAGAAGCATCGCCAGTGCCACCTTTTGTTTTAAGTGCTTCTGCAATATCATCTTCCAGCGTTTCAGATTCCTCGCTGACGCCCAGTGCATCGGCAAATTTTTCTACCTTACCATTAAGAGTATCAATTTTCGCCTTGCTCTGCTTTGCTTCGTCTTGCAGTTTTTTAATGCTTTCTTTGTCTGCTTTTGTAGCGGTTGACAGTGTGTTCAGATAATCGTTCAACGCATCAAGATAGCTTTTGCCGTCTTTCTGCTGTTCAATAAACTTTTTAATTTCATCAATAGTCATGATAACCCTCCTTATATCCTATAAAACAAATCGTCATTGCTTCGTTGGTCGGTGAGCGTGTACGCATCAGCATAATCTTCTCCTCATTGAAACCTTTTCGCTATAACCCTTACACCATTAACAAAATCTTCTTCTATCTCCCATGTGTACACCTTTTTCAGATGGCACATGCAGTTCGGATGTGCTGGTAGTTCGGGGACATCATCTTTCGGATATATCCCCTTACCATACCCTACATCAGCGTTTGCGTTGTAATCGCAATCACAATCCCTGTCATCATGTGAGTGCGAAGCAGATAATATCCACTTAAATCCGAAAATATCGCTGTCATCTTTTGCGTTTTTTAACTGTCCTTCATACCATGCCCTCGCAGATTCCGTCCTCGCAATACGCTCTGCGTAGTATCTGCTTTTCTCCTGTGTTGCCACCCATAATGCTTTATCCAGTGCCGCTTTACGTTCTGCGGTCAGCATAGCATTGACAGCTTCTTGACTTCGCCCTGTTTCCAGCATCTTTTTCGCCTTCTGTAACGCCCTCTTTTTATCCGTTGCAGATGCTTCCAATGCTTGCTGGTATGCCGCACGTAAAGCAGGAGTTTTCAACTTCCGTATATCCCTACTTACCGCCTTGTATATCCTTGATTCTCTTGCGGCTTTAGCATCCCCACTATATAAGCGTGTTGTCAGCCGTTTAATCTTTTTCAGATACTTCGGTAACTCGGCATCATTTAGCACCTTATCGGGTGAGTTATAACCATCAAACAATTCCATAGCCAATGCCTTAATGGTTTTATGTGTTCGCAAGGCGTTACTCACTGTCATTTTTACGTTGTTATGAAGCACGTTATCTAACCCATGCAAACGTGTTGACAGTTTCATTTTATCCTGCGCCCATGCAACATCCATCAGCTTGTGCCGTATCTTTTCTTCACCCTCAACCGCAACAAATAACGGCTTCGCTTTTATTCCGTATCCTTTTAGGCAAGATTCATACACAGCATCTTCTATGGCATCGGCATTGAGATTGTAAAAATTAACCTCTTTTATAGCCGTCCTGTATGCCTGTGTTATCGTCTGCCCTTGTTCCATATAGGCAAGTATCTTGCGACTTAATCGGTCAGCCAGCAAGGCGTATTGTCTGCCGTATTCACGCATTATTTTTTTTAGGCTTCTGGTAAATTCATCATTCTGCATCGGTCATATCATCTTGGTCGTTATCCTGTGTTTTGTCATTGTCCTGCTGTGAGTAATCCATATCTTCCGCACGGCTTTCAATGTCCTTGATAACATCTTGGATAACATCATCGTCAATTTCTTTGAGCAGGATTCTTACTGCTTTTTTCTTTATCTCGGTATCAAACTTGCCGCCAATCGCCAAATCAAGTGCAGAAGTGATAGCGTCCAGTTCTGCGGTTTTATCCACAATGCCGAAATCCTGCGAATACATAATTGTCGCATCTAAATCCTTGCCGATATACAAGCCGAAAATATGTGCTATCTTGTGTTCCGCATCTTGGCAGACTTTGGAAAACGCAGATATACTCTGCATACGAGTAAGGTTGTCCCACTCTTTTGCAATACCGCTTGTCTGTGCCTGTACACCTGTCACACTGGCACGTTCTGCCATTCTGTATATGCCCTCAACAAGCATATCAATTTCGTTTTTCAGCATGTCAGATGGTGCTTGGTCGGGCGTTATCCATGACGGGGGTGTGCCGCCCTTGTAGAGCAATGCGTTATTACTGCCTGTCAGAAACTCTTTATACGCACTGGGATTTTCGTCATCGGGTACAGGATAGGTAAGCATAGAAAACGCCTGCGAGCGGTTGCGTAATCTCAACTCACTGCAGGCGTTATATATTGCCCTGTTTATTCGTGCTATATGCAGGAAATCACTTTGTGGAGTAAGTGCGTTTTGACTTCGCTTCTCCGTCTTTGCCCCAACAAGAGGAATAATAGGTATTTCCCCTATTTGATTAACTCCTTCCGTTTCCTGCCCCTCTTTAACGCATTTCCAACTATCAAGAGTCCATGTCCATTGCTCTGTAATAGTTTTTCTGCGCCCTTCCTCTACTGTATCATACTGCTGTTTGTATGTTATCAGTATCAACTTTCCTTTTTTGTCTACCACATAACTAATAACATCATCAGAATTAAGCAGATACAAATAAGGAAACTCCCTGTTGCGTACCGCATCTTCTACGTTGGTAGATTCAGCATTGATAGCATTGTCTACTACGATAAACACACTTCCGTCCAGTTTCGCATCCAGTGCGGCATCTGCCATAAAATCATCAATGGCAGTGCCTTTGCCGTCAACATCAATTAGAAACGCATCCCAGCGGTTGTCTTTTGCTTTTGTAGTCCTTGTTGGGTATTCACGGAAAACAGGGTCAACTGCACCCTCAATAATAGGTTTTGTGTAATTGAAGTAGTAAGCCAACTTCTGACGGATAGCGAAATTGTCATCTGTTTCTCTCGCATACTTGCACAGATAACTTCCGTCAGCAAATCCGCCTACACCATAAAAAGCATCTCTTACAAGCCGCTTGTTTCCTGTTTCTCCTAATACTCTTGATAATTCACTCATTTGTTACTCCTAAAGAATGTAGTTAGCAAAGTACTGTTTTGCTTCAAACTTTCTCTGCGCTAAATCATCATAAATCCCGGATAATGCATCGGGCGCATCATCGTGTTCGTTTTTGCCTTGACGCTGATATTTCATTAATGCTTCATAAAGCATTGGCCATCTGTTTTTCCACCCAATAGGGAAGTATACATGCTCCATAACCCATGCAGAAGCTGAAAGTATACGACTTATCTTATTGCTGTGTTGCGTAAACCATTTAATAACCGTCTTATTTGACCCATATTCACCTAAAATTCGCTCTACATTTCTTGCAAAGCCCCTGCCGCCGTTGTTACTTTCAATAACTGCTATGTTTACATTATTTTTATTAAACAAATCAGCCGTTCTTCTTTCTGTTATTTCCATAGCTTCATCTGTATAATATGCATCTAAAATATACGCTTCATTTCTATAAGTTACCCCATATACGAAAGAACATAAAAAATCCGCCCCAGTGTCGGCGGTATCAGTGTAGCTTTTGATTTGTTTGAATTCGGGCAATTCCCCATCATACGTCTTGAATCCACTATATAACCTGCCTGTGATGTCGATAGGCTCTTGTTGGTAATTGGCATTGAATATATCCAACCCCATGATACGCTTCTTTTCTTCGCAGGATTCCCGTGACAGTATCTCTTCACAGAGCATTGTGCCATCGTCCTGCACGGCTTTCATGTTAACGTGTTCCACCTTGTCTCCGTAGTATTGGAGGATATGCCCAGCAAGGTCATCCGTTGCCCATCTTGTCATGACTACGATAACCTTGCCGCCCTCTTCAAGACGAGACAGCAGAGTGTTTGTGTACCACAGCCAGTGTTCCTGCTTTATCGTCTCGTTGTGCGCCTCGTAGGCGTTCTTGATAACGTCATCTATACATAGAATCGTTGCGCCAAAGCCAGTAACAGTGCCGCTCGGTGAAGTGGCAAGGTAGTTATTGTAACCATCTGCCAAACTCCACAGATTGATAGCCCCGTCACCTTTCTTAATGTAGGTGTTTGGGAACACATCAGAAAACACGGGTCGCATATCGTCAACGTGGATTTCCTGAATGCTGTTCCTGACGCTCTTGGCGAACGTCTGTGACAGCGTCTCGTTGTACGAACCAGTGATTATCTTCTCCTGATGATTCCTGCCCAGCATCCATTCCACGAAAAGCTGTAGCGTCCTGCTTTTGCCGTGGCGTGGCGGTAAATCTATCAGGAGTACTGTTTTGTTGGAGGTGCGGAAATCCTGCAACGTATCGCAGAGAATCCGCAGATACCGCCTCTCTTTCTTGTAAAACTGCGGTGCTTTGAGGCGGCAATAGTACCAAAAGTATCTTCGTGCTAATTCAATCCTGCTCCCCAGCTTTTTCTTTGTAGCGTCATCCATTTTTGCATAAAAATAAAATCTTCTTTGTATTTCCCCGTGATTTTTGGCATTTTGGTGTATTTTATTCGCAATCCGTTGACAGATTTATGCAATCAATCCTCTTCAGCCAGCTTCTTCAGCGTTTCGTCAGAAAGACAAGCATACGGATTATTATTAACTGTTACGTTGGTCTGTTGCTGGTTCAATGCGTTTATCAGCTCCAACAGTACACGAAGCATATTAGAGTTTACCCCTGCTTTTTGTACTGCATTGTATAGCGTTTTGGATAGCAGGTTGTTAGGAAGATTCAGCGTCTCCAGTTTCTCTGCGGTTGTTTTATCAGCAGGCGCATTGAATACTCGTGTAAGTACATTTACCACTTCTTCACGCTCTAATGCCTTCTGCTTGTTTTCCGCTTTTACCTTGTCACTTTCTATCTTGCCTAACTTGCCCATATTCACCGCTCGTTCACCGCTTGTGAATTGCCCTTTATGCCTGTTTTCCTCTAATGCTTTTAAACTGTTTCGGTTCATTCGCTCCACCTTGCAAATCGTTTTTAATGCGCTTTATAGCGTTATACAGCCGTTTTTATTATCGGCTTGTATAAGTTATAGTGTTATGTGTTTTAAATGCGTTGTAGCGTGTTTTACGCAATATAAAAGGCAAGTATGTTTTTTACATACTCGCCCGTTTTTGTAATCTTTCTTTTCTGTACAATCGTTTTAATTGCCGTATTAAATCGTTTTTGTGCATTCCGTCAGGTGTATTTGCAATGATTTGTTTCAGTGTTTCAATCTGCATTCAGTTTCACTGCTTTCTGTCCTGTGAATGTTTCCCATCTGTTTATGATTACATCAATGTATTTTGGTTCTAATTCCA
>OCVV011248837.1_pt1 | contig 15784 bp, 25 predicted proteins | sample 1539721 | NCBI WGS metagenome assembly OCVV01 (sample SAMN02144230, study PRJEB22623) | gut metagenome | biome: sheep rumen | host: Ovis aries | place: New Zealand
AGGGAGATCAATCAGGTCTCCCTTTTCTAATGAAAGGGGGCAGTTATGCCGGATAAAGACGAACAGATTATTATTCTTGACGATTTTGAGAAGTCATTGAAAGAAGCTGGTATTGAGGTGATCATCCCCGATCAGGACGATGACAACCCTCAGATCGGCATCGGTGCGGTTGGTTACACTCCAAGAAAGACTGCACCGAGTTACACAAATCCGTATTATCTGAAAGAAGGCAGAGGTGGATATAACCGCTGCATTCTGATCAGCGGAAACTCCTGTCTGCCAAACTGTGTCGGTTATGCGCATGGCAGGGCACTGGAGATCGGCGGTTCCACAGGCAATGCAAAGCTGCCTACCTGTAATGCGGAAGACTGGTTTGCAGTCGCCAAGGCGAACGGGCTGAAGACAGGAAGCAAACCGAAAAGAGGTGCGACCATCGTATGGAGAAGCGGAAACTTCTGGAATGGCTATGACGGATGCGGTCATGTTGGGACCGTTGAGGAAGTCTATGCAGACGGTTCCATTCTTGTCAGCCAGTCAAACTACGGTGGCACAAGATTCTTCCTGACAACGCACAAACCACCCTATGATATTTTCGGCCAGCACTTTGTCGGATTCATTTACAATCCGTATCTGGCCACTGAAGATGCTGCACCGGCTCCGAAAAAGAAAAAGACCGATCAGATCTTGACGGTCGGCAGTAAAGTTACTTCTTGGGGATTCTACGTTCAGGATCTCCGCAGAAGGAACGGTCAATGGGAAATGTACAACAGCTGGGTAGGTGGATGGATTCCCTGTGCTCATGTCCATGAGGTTGACACAAACGATGGCAAGTGTGACAACATTCTGCACATCGGTTCGGGTGTCGCTTTCGATGGCACACTGACTGTTTCCAAGATCGATGTGAAGAACAACCGTGCGTTCTTGAAGGAATTGGGCTACTGGGTTTATTCACGCTGTCTCAATGAAGTTGAAGAAGGGAGATAAACATGGATATTAAAGAATATGTCGCAGTCACAGTTATGGCTGCTGTATGGCTCATCATTCAGATCTTGAAGAAGCCAGTCTTCGATAGACTGAATCTGTCTGATTATATTCCGCTATTTGCAGCGGTTCTGGGTATCCTTTTCGTATTTTGGATCAACGGAACTATCAATTTTTCGCTGTTCCTTGAAGGCATCGCTTCGGGATTCTCCGCTACGGGGTTGAACGAAGGAATCAATGCAGTGTTCAACGGTGACAGCGATGCAGAATGATATTGTTATTTCATTTTCCCAGTTGCTTTGGGTACTGGGTGGAATCACTGCTGTCGCAGCGTTTTTGAAATGGGCATTGACTCCGATCAAGCAGATCGAAGATCACGAATCAAGGATTAAAGTCTTGGAAGCTGCCGAAGTCGACCGGAAGCAGACTGATCGATACACAGCCAAAGCGCTGAATGCTATAGTCAATCACATGATTGACGGGAATGGGATCGACAAGCTGAAGGAAGTCAGAGACGAGTACCAGGATTCTATAATCAATCATCTGTAAGATGAGGGAGTGGTAAGAAGAGCCTATGATCTGATCAAGCGTTTTGATGCTCCTGAAAAAACTGAATAACTGGAAGCAAACCGCACGACTGCCGATGGGCGAATGCTTCCTATCAAAAAGAAAACCAATATATAAATAGAAAGAGAGGATCTCCTTAACTCCTCATTGGTTTAGACTGTCACTTGTGTGGCAGTCTTTTTTTGTGGCATGATTCGTGGCATGATCTTCAAAATATCTATGATCGGCTATGAGCGTTAATGCCCATAAAATGCGGTTTTTGACTGCTTATGAGCGTTTATAAACCCTAATAATAGACTCCTGTTATCCGCACTTAGATTAAAAAAGCCCAGTAAATACTGGGTTTTTTCATGTCGTGGCATGATTGTGGCATGATTTCTCTGAATTTATCTTCTCCATCATGCCATTGTCGGTGGATTCCAACAGGTGAGTGTATGTGTTCAGAGTGGTTGATACATCAGTATGGCCAAGCCTTTTGGACACTGCGACAATGTTCACTCCGTTATTGATCAGCCAGGTTGCATGGCTGTGTCTCAGATCGTGTAGTCTGATCCGCTTTACACCGGATTTCTCAATGGCTTTGCGGAACTGGTCATCGATCATGAACGGAGACAGACCGGATTCACCACCGAAAACATAATTTCCCGGCTCTCTGAGAAGCGGTTGCAATTGCTCGAACAGAATATCATCCAGTTTGATTGTTCTCTGCAGACGGGTTTTTGTCGGCTTCAGACCGGCCTTCTGTGACCGCTGAGAGTACTTGATCGTGGCTGTGTGGTCTCCGATCTGATCCTTTTGGAGTGCAATGGCTTCTCCTCTCCGGCAGCCGGTCCAGTACAGGAAGCGGAAATAAATCGCATAGATCGGGATCTCCACTGCCTGGATGAACTGGGAGAACTCTTCCGGAGTCCACACTTCGAACTCTTGCATGGCTTCTTGGTCGCTTTCCCTGAGTCTTGTGAGGACAGAAGAATTGTCCGGCAGATCATAGATTGAATTACCGAAGCGCAGAACGGCCTTTACATAGCTCAGAGTGACGTTCTTTGTAGTCGTGGAGAATCTGTCATCCATTGCCAAATTCGCTCTGAATCGGCTCAGAACTGGCTTCGTCAGCTGTTCTACGGGCATATCATAGTAGTCCGAAAACCGAATATCGAAATGTTCTTTGTGCTTCTGTCTGACAATGGCAGAGGCTTGTGTGTGGGCTTCCCAGAGGGGGACCAGTGCAGAGAATGTGGTTGATGATGTGACCGATCCGGCAGACATCGCTTCTCGTTCTGCAGCACTGGCATCCCGTTTTGTCTTGAAGCCTCTTTTTTTGATGGTTTTCCAAGATCCTGTGAGGGGATCTTTTTGTTTGAAGGAATAATACCAGGTACCACGCTGATCGTCTTTATATACCGGCATGGTCAGACTCCGTCAGTCTGATCGAGGATAGACTGGACAGAAACACCGAGCACTCCGCAGTATTCTTTGAGGCTCTTTGCACTCATAGTCCTCTCTCCGCTTTCCCATCTCGAGACTGTCATTTTTGATACGTTTAACCTATCGGCGACCTGTGGCTGATTCATTTTCTTAGCTTTTCGTGTCTCTTTCAGAACATAGCCAAGTCTCTTATTGAATTCCTTTTCCATAGTAACCTCTCCGTTTATCTATTCTCATTATAGCCAAAAGTGTAAAAAAATGAAAATTAGTGTTGACAGTATCCAATTAGGTTACTAAAATCGAAGATGTAACCCGACAGGTTACCTAATAGAAAGGAGAATCGATGGAGAACATTACATTGAATGTAAGGGCATTGGCAGCCAACATGAAGATCAGCATCGAGGCATTGGCCGATCTGTGCGGAATCGAAAAGAACCATCTAAAACAGGTCAGCGCAGGGAAAGTCGAGATGACAGCCTATGATCTGAAGCAACTTTCCAGAGTCACCAAGGTCCCTGCTGAACACATCTACGTCAAAGGCTGTGACGACTGATTTTTTTTCACACTAAGGGTAACCGGAACGGTTACTAGAAAGGAGCAAGCCATGAGAGGAAAGAGATTCATCCCCGAAAGAAACAAGATTTACCAGAACGTCGGCGGTGGCAAATTCATCTGTCTTGAATCAAACGATTTCTGCGATGCAGTCATGCAGAACATTGCTTCAAAGTGGACATTCACTGCTAAGGTCTGCCGGATCTACAGCGATGGCAAGATCGACTGGGATTACTCCACTGGCGGATACTTCGCATGAAGAAGTCACGCTTGGAAATACTGTATCAGGTATTTCTGAACAAGTCGGACATCACCACACTGCTGCAGATCAGCCGGCCAGTGGCCGACAGGATCTACAACGAAGCGGATCGGATCGACCGGATCGAACTGAAGTTCCGAGCCTATCCGAACAAGGTCCGGATCAACTCAGTTCTGAAGGCATCAGGAACCAACTGGAATCTGCTACTGAAACAAATTAAAAATGCGGACGCTGTACCAGAGCAATCCGCAGAAACCGAGTGATCATTAAAGATCACTTCCATTTTACCAAAAAGGAAGGACAAACAAAATGAAAATCAAATGGACATCCGGCACAGATGAGGAACTGGAAGATCTCCTGTTCTATCTCGCCGACAAGGCTTTTGACACTCTTCTTTACACACTGATCATCATGGCGATCTATGCCGTCTTCAAGAAGGAAGGCCTGTTATGACATATTTACGGGTCAAGATACACGGCTTCGATGAAATGCCGAAAGAGGAAGACATCGAATACGGCTCGGTTGGAGTCATCACCCTCAAGGACGGTTACATCAGACCGATTCTGTACACAGTTGAAAAAGGATGGAACACATCCAAGTCCGAAAGCACTGGCAAATTCTTCACAGAGCATGCCCAGTCGATCAAGGACATGAAGGCAGCCTTTGACGGATGGATTTCATTCAATAAGAAGACCATCATCAACGATGACTGGTGCGAACTGCTGAAAGGTTTGGTCGAGGATGTCGGCATCGTTATCGTGAACAATCCGGACACCTATCAGAACGAATACGATAAGGAATACTGGGACGAACTGGACTCATTCTATGAAAAAGCAGAGGATCTGCTGGACCATGCAGAGTTCATTCAGAAGCTGGAGGGGTGGCAGTGATGGGCAAGATTAGAGTCTTTATCAAGGAACCGTTTGAGCCGGGCCACAAGGCAACGATCTCCAACACACTGCCGAATCTGCAGAACATTGTCGGCGGTTACATCGAGACGTATTCGATCGGATCTGATTTCACGATCATCTGCAACGAAGAAGGGCGGCTGTTGGGTCTTCCGAGAAACTGCAAGCTGTTCGATCAGGTATTTGTCGGAACCATCATCATCGCCGGTATTGACGGGGAAGAGTTCAGCTCCTGTCCGTTATCAACAGAAGAATGCTTAGAACTTATCGAAAGGGGAACATTATGATCAACACAATTTTGGGAGTAGCAGCATTGATCATCTGTGCGGTGCTGTCATTCATCACTTTGAAAACCACACATCACATCGAAGGACTTGAGGACATCCAGGTACAGGAACTGGAAGCCATCACGGCCATGAAAAATTACACAGACACCATTAACAATGTTGTTAACAATGTGGTCGATGCACTGGACAAACAGACTCAGGAAGGTCTGCAGAAACTGGACAAAATCGCTGAGGATCTGAACAAGATCCAGAACGACACGACCGTTCTGAAGCGCAGAACAGAAGTCATCAAATCGTGGTATCAGAACGAACAGGAAGGCTCCGGCAACAACGGAGTGACATGGGCGAACGATTACCCAGTGGGAGAGGATCATGGAGAAGCTGACACGGAAACAGGCGACTGAATACATCAGAGATCCGGCAAACTGGACAACCATTCCCGGCAATACATATGTTCGGGCTTCAAAGCTGAACTGGCCAATTCCTGGGCAGGATATCATCGGGATCGAAACACCGAGAGTCGCAAATTACATCAAAGTACTGACAGAAGATGAAGATCCGGATATCAAGTTCTTCCGGAACCAGTACTTGGAATTCACAGACAAGTCAATCGGATCAGTATCCGAGACATACCTTGCAAATAAGCTTTATGACTTTTGCAGAACAGGAAACGAATGATGGAAAGATACAGAGAACCGAATTTATTTGAATACGGATATCAAGAGGAAAAGAGGAAAACAATGACAGACAACACAGTAAAGATCAACAGTCTTGAGCTTGAAAATGTGAAGCGGGTCAAGGCTGTCAGAATCGAACCCACTGCTTCCGGACTGACAGTGATCGGTGGCAGAAACAATCAGGGCAAAACCAGTGTCCTGGATGCAATCACTTACACGCTGGGCGGGGCTGATTACAAACCTTCGAACGTAAAAAGAGATGGATCCATGGTCGATCCGCACATGAAGATCGTTCTCAGCAACGGAATCGTTGTCGAGAGAACCGGCAAGAACAGCACCCTGAAGGTGACTGATCCGTCCGGCACAAAGGCGGGCCAGACATTGCTGAACAGCTTTATCAGCCAGTTCGCTCTCGATTTGCCGAAGTTCATGAATGCCAATGAAAAGGAAAAGGCAAGAACTCTCCTCAATATCATCGGTGTCGGCGATCAGCTTGCCAAGTTCGATGCTGAGGAAGACAAGCTCGCCAATGAAAGACTGGCGATCGGAAGAATTGCCAAGGAAAAGAAGGGTCATGCCGATCAGCTTCCTCAGTGGGACGGAGTGCCGGAGAATCTGATCTCCGCATCGGAAATGATCTCTCAGCAGCAGGAGATTCTCGCCAGGAACGGAATGCGTCAGCAGTGGAAGGCTGAATATGATCGCATCCTCATGGCCTTGAATCAGACGGAAGATGAGATCGATAGCCTCAAGAGAAGACTGGCTGATCTGAATGCAAGAAAAGAAGATCTTGCCAAGAAGGCACAGGAAGCACAGCACACTCCGGAAGAACTGGAGATGGAATCCACAGCCGAACTGGAAAGAAACATCGGAGAGATCGATGCGATCAATGCTAAGGTCCGTGACAACCTTGCCAAAGAACAGGCACAGCTTGAAGCAGATGATTATCAGAGAAAATATGAAGCCCTGTCTGCAGAGATCGATGAGGTCCGCAAGAACAGAATGAAGCTTCTGGATGGTGCAGCGATGCCACTTGAAGGCCTCAGCATCGATCATGGATCTCTGATCTACAATGGTCAGCCCTGGGATAACATGTCCGGATCTGACCAGCTGAAAGTATCTGCAGCTATTGTCAGAAAGCTGAATCCGAAATGTGGATTTGTACTTCTGGACAAGCTTGAACAGATGGATCTTGAAACACTCAAGGAATTCGGGGCATGGCTTGAAAGAGAAGGCCTGCAGGCAATCGCCACAAGAGTCAGCACTGGAGATGAGTGTTCCATTTACATCGAAGATGGTTATTCCATCGACCACGAAGGCAATAAGACAGCAGAGACACTGGTCAGACCGGCAGAGATGATGAAGAATCCTGAACCGGCAGTGACAGCACCGAAATGGGAAGCAGGTAAATTCTAATGAACAGATCAGAAAGAGAAGTCTTCGCTACGGCGATTTGCATCAATGGCTCAGACGAGCAGATGAGAGTCGCCCAGGAAGAATGTGCCGAACTGATTCAGGCACTCAGCAAATACCACAGAGCGATTCGTGTGGCAAAAACGAAAAGGGATCATCGCTATATGGAAAGAGCACTGAAGAACATTAAGGAAGAAATGGTCGATGTTCAGATCATGATCGATCAGCTTCAGATGATCTTCGAATTCACCAAGAAGGAAATGGATGAGATCCGGGCACAGAAGGTCGAAAGACTTGTGGACCGGCTCTCTACTGAGGAGATTGAATAATGGCATTCGAAATTACAAGTGGCTTACAGAACAAGCCGTACAAGACAGTGATTTACGGTGTCGAAGGTATCGGAAAGACTTCACTTGCTGCTAAATTCCCCGATCCGCTGTTCATTGATACAGAAGGATCGACAGCAAGAATGAACGTCAGAAGATATCCGAAGCCGACTTCAGCTGCCATGCTCTGGGATGAGATCTCAGAAGTCATCAAAACAAAACCGTGCAAAACATTGGTCATTGATACATTCGACTGGGCAGAGCGTCTGATCATTCAGGCGATCTGTGACGGATCACAGAAAAAATCCATCACCAGTTTCGGATACGGAGACGGATTCGTACAGCTGGAAGAACAGGTCGGAAGATTTCTGAACCATCTGCAGGATGTGGTAGACATCGCCGGTATCAACATCGTGATCACAGCCCATGCTCAGATTAAGTCATTCAATCAGCCGGATGCAGACAATTCATATGACCGCTATGAGCTGAAGCTTGGAAACAAGACAACAGCCAAGACATCAAACATGCTCAAGGAATGGGCGGACATGGTCCTGTTCTGCAATTACAAGACATTCGTTGTCGCCAAGGATGAAAAGGGAACCAAGCACAAGGGAACCGGCGGACAGAGAGTGATGTACACAACTCATTCGCCTGCATGGGACGCAAAGAACAGGGATAATCTCCCGCCGGAGCTTCCGCTTGATTTCTCCAGTATTGCCCATCTGTTCAATCAGAAGACATCAGAAGAGAAGGTCAAAGAGATCTTCGGTGCTGAGAATGTTCAGGTATTTGATTCAGTGGCTTCGGCTACACCGGTTCCTTCTGTTCCTACTCCCGAAGAGGCGAAGAGTGAACCGCTGAAATATGTATGGCAGCCAAAGCCTTATACAGAGGACGAGGAAGCTGAGATCAGCCGTCTGCCGAAAGCTCTTCAGGATCTGATGAGAGCGAACATGGTTCATCCGGATGAGATTCAGAAGGCTGTCAGCGACAAAGGATACTTCCCCAGAGACATGATGATCGAGAAGTATGCTCCGGACTTTATCCAGGGCTGTCTGATCGGGGCATGGCCGAGCGTAATGCAGATGATTCAGGACGAAAGAGACTTGCCATATTAAGGAGGGCGAAATGACAACTTATAACAACAATCCATACAGTGGCTACAATCAGCCGACAAATTCAGCAGCACCGGAAGGAAACGAATTGCTTGAAGGTGCAGTGATTTCCGCAGCGGATCTCGGTGATTATGAAAATCCGTATACACTTTTGCCGGAAGGCGATTATAACTTCACAGTCGTAAATCTTCAGACCAAGAGATTCTCACCTGGTCCTAATAGCAAGATCGGTGCCTGCAAGCAGATCGTTCTGACACTTCGGGTTGCTGATCCGAATGGAGCGACTTCAGTAGATCTTGAACACAACCTGTATATGTGGGGATCTAAGTCATGCATCGGAATGATTGCCCAGTTCTATGATTCAATCGGCAACCATCGCAAAGGTGAGCCTCTTAACTTTGACTGGAGACCTGAAGCGATTATCGGCAAAACAGGAAAGCTGAAGATCACCCACAAAGTCCATCGTGATGATGTCAATAAGCCCGTGGATCAGCAGAGACGCTATAACAACATTTCAAAGCTCTATGCGAAGGAAGAAAAAGCCGGAACCCCTGTCTACACCGGCGGATATACTCCCGGAACATTCTGATAAATGGCCGAATTAAGATCATATCAGGAAGAAGCCAGGCAAGCCATTGAAAAGGAGTGGGCCAGTGGTGTCCAGAAGACACTGCTGGTCCTTCCTACCGGCACCGGTAAAACGGTTGTCTTCTCAAAAGTTGTAGAAGACAGGGTAAGAGAAGGTGACCGTGTGCTGATCATGGCACATCGTGGCGAACTGCTGAGTCAGGCAGCGGATAAGCTCCGCAAAATGACTGGACTGACCTGTGCGATCGAGAAGGCTGATGAATCATGTATCGGCAAGTGGGACAGGGTTGTAGTCGGCTCTGTACAGTCACTTCAGAGGCCTCAGAGGCTCGATCGGTTTCCGGATGATTACTTCTCCACTATTGTCGTTGATGAAGCACACCACGCAATAACGGACGGATACAAACGGGTTCTGAACCACTTCCCGAACGCAAATGTGCTGGGTGTCACAGCGACACCGGACCGAGGGGATATGAAAAATCTCGGAGAGGTATTCCAGTCCCTGGCATATGAATATTCCATCGTCAAAGCGATCAGAGAAGGATACCTGTGCAAAATCATGGCTCAGACTATTCCGCTCCAGCTTGACATGAGCAGTCTGAAAACACAGGCGGGTGATTATACACTTGGATCCATTGATTCCGCATTAGATCCTTATCTTGAACAGATCGCAGTGGAAATGGAGAAATACTGCAAAGACAGAAAAACGGTTGTGTTTCTGCCTTTGATTAAAACGTCACAGAAATTCAGAGACATCCTGAACCGGCACGGCTTCAATGCTGCCGAAGTGAATGGAACGTCTGATGATCGGGATCAGATCCTCAAGGATTTTGAAAACGATAAGTACAACATCCTCTGTAACAGCATGCTTTTAACGGAAGGATGGGATTGCCCATCAGTTGACTGCATCGTTGTATTAAGACCGACCAAGGTCAGATCTCTGTACTGTCAGATGGTCGGCAGAGGGACAAGACTCAGCCCAGGCAAAGAGAACCTGTTACTTCTGGACTTCTTATGGATGTCAGAGAAACATGAACTTTGCCGGCCGGCAGACATTATCTGCAAAAACAAAGAGGTTGCTCAGAAGATGACGGAGAACCTTGCGGATGTATGTATTCCGGAAGATATCGAAGCAGCTGAAAAGAAGGCAGCGGAAGATGTACTGAAGGAACGTGAAGACAGGCTCGCTGAACAGCTCAGGGCAATGCAGAAGCGGAAGAGGGCACTGGTTGATCCATTACAGTTCGAAATGAGCATACAGGCAGAAGATCTTGCCAATTATGAGCCTTCGATCGGATGGGAAATGGGTCCTGCATCTAGTAAACAGCTTCAGGCACTTGAGAAGTACGGGATCTTCCCGGATGAAATCGAGAATGCCGGTAAAGCAGCATTGATTCTGGACAAGCTTGCAAAGCGCAGAATGGAAGGCTTATGTACACCGAAGCAGATTCGCTTCCTGGAAGGAAGAGGCTTCAGGCATGTCGGAGTATGGTCATTCCAGTCAGCCAGCCACATGATTTCCCGCATCTCTGCAAACAATTGGAGAGTACCTTCTAATATCAATCCGGAGACTTACACTCCACAAGGAGTCTAAATGGCAGAAGAAAAAGAAATTATTGAAGCCTTACAATTCATCAATCCGGCGAACTGCAGCTATCAGGAATGGCTGAACATCGGAATGGCAATCAAAGCTGCCGGTTTCTCCTGCATGATCTGGGATGACTGGTCAAAAAGAGATCCGGACAGATATGACGGCGGGTGCTGGAAGAAATGGGAATCACTCAATTCTTCCGGCATCACCGAAAAGACGCTGTTCAAGATGGCGATCGAAGGCGGTTATCAGCCGGAAGGATACTTCGGCAAAGATGACAGTCCAGGAAGGGAATTGCATGATGGTGAGTCAATCGATGTCAGTGATTATTACAAAGTCATTGATAAGGACATGATCGACATCAAAACAATCCCAGAGCCTACGAACTGGAACCCGCTTGAAGACATCCGTCAGTATCTGTCAGTGATCTTCAGTCCGGATGACCATGTCAGCTACTGTACTGAATGCTACAAAGACAAAGACGGCAAATTCCATCCTAAAGGAAGAAGCTTCGACAGAACTGCCGGAAGGCTTCTGGATGAAATCGACCATGCTCAGAAGATCGAAGATGTGTTCTATGACTACGATCATGAATGCGGAGCATGGATCTCATTCAATCCGATGGATGGAAACGGCGGTAAGATCGACAACATCACAGACTTCAAATATGCGCTGATCGAATCGGACACTCAGGATCTGAATGAGCAATATGCGCTCATGACGGAGCTTGAGCTTCCGATTGCAGCACTCGTCCATTCCGGCAATAAGTCAATCCATGCCATTGTCAGAGTGGATGCCAACAACGAAAAAGATTATTCACGAAAAGTAGAGTATTTATTCAAGATCTGTAAGAAGAACGGACTTGATGTGGATACTTCAACCAAGAATCCAAGCAGACTTTCAAGAATGCCAGGATTCTACAGGGGCAAAAACAGGCAGTATCTCATCGCCACAAACATCGGAAAAGAATCATGGGATGAGTGGGTTGAGTATGTTGAATCTATCAATGACGATCTGCCTGATCCGGAAGACTTCTCAGAGATTTGGGAAAATCTTCCGGATCTTGCTCCGGAACTGATTCATGGAATCCTCAGAAAAGGACACAAGATGCTTCTTTCCGGTGGATCCAAGACAGGCAAATCCATGTTGATGATTCAGCTGGCAATCGCAATCGCTTCCGGCGGGCATTGGCTGAACCGATACTGTGAACAGGGAAAAGTGCTTTATGTAAATCTTGAGATCGATAAAGCATCATTCGCCAGGAGAATCGCTGAGGCTTGCGAAAAGCGATCGATCACAGTCGATCAGATTCAGAAAAACCTCAAGATTTGGAATCTCAGAGGTCACAGTACAACACTGGACAAGCTTGCACCGAAGCTGATCAGAAGATGTGCCAAGGAAAATTACACGGCCATTATCATCGATCCGATCTATAAGGTCATGATGGGCGATGAGAACAAAGCGGGGGACATGGCTCAGTTCTGCAATCAGTTTGACAAGATCGCTTCACAGCTGAATTGTGCTGTGATCTATGTCCATCACTTCTCAAAAGGTGAACAAAGTAAAAAAGCAAGCATCGACAGAGCTTCCGGTTCAGGAGTTTTCGCCAGAGATCCGGATGTCATCTCAACAGTCACAAAGATTGAATCTGATGGAGATCCGGCAGTAAGAGTTGAGTTCACGCTAAGAGAATTCCCTGAGATCCCGCCGATCAATGCCTGGTACCGTTATCCGATCCATGTCGTTGATGACAGCGGGTCACTGAACAATGCTGCCATTCAAGGAAGTGCCAAGAAGAAATCTCACGAAGACAATCTCATGGATTTCGTCAATAAGATGCATTGTGCTTATGAGAACCTGTGCACAGATGCAGATGGAAATCCTAAGGAAGTGACACAACCGGAGATGGTTGAGTGGATGGAGATGGACAGGACACAGTTTGGAAAATGGTACAAGGAAGCTGTGAAAGCCGGTCTTACAGATCTCAAAAAGAAGGAAGCAAATAAGAAAATTGGCGGAATGGCCACTTTCTATAGAGCGGTGTGATTATCGGTGTGGTTGTAACCACACCACAGGTAGCAAACACGGTGTGGTTACGGTGTGACTTTAGTCGCATGAAGCGGTGTGGTTACGGTGTGGTTACATCAGTCACATCGATGGTGTGGTTGTCTTTCTAAAGAAAAGAATCACACGCACGCATACACACACATCCGTAAAGAACGTCTCACTTACGTTCGTTCTTTTACGGGATGTTGTATGCATTGAATCCGACCAATCACACCAACCCCAAAAATACATGAGGTAATTGATATGCAATTCTTTATACCAATGAAAAAAATCCCGACCGCAACCGATCAGGAAAAAGGCTTCAACACCAAAACGAAGCAAATCTATCTGAAACCGGAAGCGAGAGCTGCCAGGGCGAAACTCAGAGCGTACCTTACTAAGCACATTCCGGATCAGCCGATCAAGAATGCTCCGATCATGGTCAAAACGATCTGGTGCTTTCCGATAACAAGAGGGCATTCAGACGGTGAGCCGAAGATCACGAAGCCGGACACCCAGAATATGAACAAAGCTCTGTACGATGTGATGACGGAACTGGGCTTCTGGGATGACGATGCGAGGATCTGCGAAGAGCATGCTCTCAAGTGCTACTCGGCAAAGCCGGGATTGTTCATTGAAATAAACAAAATCGAATTATGAGGAAATCAAGAGGAGGAAAACATGGAAAACATGAAGAGAATCACATATTTAGAGCTGTTGCAGATGATCAAGGCAAGGAAGCATCCGAACATGATAAGAACCTACTACATGGCGGAACCTATCGAATATACATGGGATAACGGGAGCTATGTGAGCAGAGACCATAAAAGTTTATTGAACGACAAGACGTTCGATTGGCTTTCACCTTTTGGACATACAACAGAGCAGTTCATCTATTATCAGGAAAATATTCTCGACAATGCAGAAAAAAGATTCCTGAAGGGTGTCGTTCGACCTTTCCGCAATAAAGTGAAGTATATCGAGAAGGCAGAAATTCGCACGTCAAAACAGGAATATATTCGCATTGTGTTCAATGGTGGTAATGGTACCGCTGATGTTACCGCATTCCCGGCGTTTCCGAACGGTAAAATGTACAAAAACATGGCATCGCACGTGCGCTATACACTTGAGGAATTGGGTTTATGAACGTCTCAATCGAGGAAGCTGTCGAAATCCTTATGCGGACATATAAAGCAGCCAAAAAGGACAAGCACATTCTGAAGCCGGTATCATACGCTTTATATCAGACATGGAAAGCAATCGACCAGCTAGAGAAGAACAGATGAGGAGAAAGAAGAATGATCAGAATAATCATGTTTATCCTTCACCTGTATTACAAAAAGCATGGTGAGCCTATTTTCTATGTGAAAGGTACAGACGATGATTTTCCAAAATATCTGCTCTACACAGAAGACCCGTATGTTTATGGGCGGATGGAGCAGTTCTGAGAGGAGAGCAGAATGACACTCTTAAAGAAATGCCCATTCTGTGGATCTGATCCGGTCCGATCGGACTGCATCGGATGTGGATACATTCAGATAAGCTGTCCGGAGTGCCTGGCAAACATTACCGTCATACTCAAATGCGGTGACAGCATCCGTGAAGAGGAAGATGAACTGATCAAACGGTGGAATAGGAGAACAGAATGACAGCAAGAGAGATGTTTGAGGAACTTGGCTATGTGTATTATGACAATCACTTTCTGAATGTTCCGCAGTCACAGGATGTCTTGATTCCACAGGATGCTCCATATCTGGAATATACCTGTAAGGAGAAGGAAGGCGAGTTAATCATCAGATTCTATCAATATGGCGAACTCGTCACAGCAAGCGCATTTATTTACAGGGACGATAGAAGATACATGGTCTCTGCTCCGCTGAATATGCGTGAACTGAAAGCGGTCATAAAACAGTGTGAAGAGCTGGGATGGCTCAATAGCTGAGTTGAGCAATGAAAGGGGGAGCGATGAAGGAAATGACAATCGAAAGGCTGAGAGCTTTTCGGGGAATTCAAAAGGAACATGATGAAATCCGAAGGGAGATCGATCTGCTGTATTATCCGATCAGCTCTCCGAGATCTTCGGAATCTCATGGTACATCGCCAGGCGATCCGACAGCTGCCGCTGTTGCTAAGATCATGAAGCTTCAGAACAGACTGGAACAGCTGAATGATCGGCTGGCAAATGAACTGGCTTATATTGAAGACTGGGTTGCGGATCTTCCGGATCATGAACTCAGGGCGATCATCCGTGCACATTATTTGCTTGGCGATTCGTGGTCCAAGTGCACACAGAGAATTCTGAACTACGAATACAGTGATGCTGCTAAGAAGAGAGTTTATCGGTATTTCAATATTCGATTTTGAAAACGGCCCGTCACGGCCCGATTGAAAGCAGTATTATGTAATCAGTGAAAAAGGGAAGAAGACGGGGCTTCCCTTTTTTCATGTCGTTTGGTGAAGAAGGCTGAATAATTCAAAACGACATGCACGTACAAAAACAACTCATGAAGACATGTTCCTCCTTTCTATCTTCTAATAACGCCACAGCCTTCTTCATTTGTTTGGTGATGTATATGAAACCTACGATTGATATATCTAATATCTCCGATCAGGAATTCATTGAACACATGCGCAGACTGGACATCGAAAGCAGATGTCCGTGTGCCGGTTGTCAGAAAGAGTGTGACCAGAGGGCACAGCGATCTGAGTGCGATCAGTATCAGAAGTGGATGAACAGGTACATTTTAAATGGCTAAGGCAAAGAGATACCGTCCGGATATGGACGGATCATTCAGGTCTCAGTATGACAAGCTGAAGAAACAGGTCCTTGCAGGCAGTGATGTCTGTGCGATCTGCGGACAGCCGATCGACAAGAGACTGAAGTTTCCGAATCCTTTGAGTCCTTCAGTTGATCACATCATCCCTGTTTCCAAAGGCGGACATCCGGCTGACATTCAGAACCTGCAGCTGACTCACCTCAAGTGCAATCAGCTGAAGGCATCAAAGCTCGTTCAGGAAGAGAACAAAAGCCTGTATAAAGAGGCTGAAG
>OCVV012843302.1_pt1 | contig 15783 bp, 18 predicted proteins | sample 1539721 | NCBI WGS metagenome assembly OCVV01 (sample SAMN02144230, study PRJEB22623) | gut metagenome | biome: sheep rumen | host: Ovis aries | place: New Zealand
CAATTCCGAAGCCCATAAATAATGCCAGAAATCCCTTGGTTGAGGGATTCCTGGCATTGTTGTCTTCTTCAACTGTCAAAGATGAGATTATACGGACATGTGATCGCTTTGTCAATCGCAAGATGTAGTACGATTTTCTACCTGCTGGTACAAATCATTGCCATACGAATCCAGTACAACAATGCAGGGGAAGTCCTCCACCGTAAGTTTTCGAATTGCCTCCGTTCCGAGATCTTCATATGCAAATACTTCCGCATCTTTGATTGATTTGGAAAGAAGTGCTCCCGCGCCTCCAATGGCTGCGAAGTAAACTGCACTGTTTCTTACTACAGCCTTTTTCACTTCACTGCTTCGTTTCCCCTTTCCGATCATACCTTTCAGTCCCAGATCCAGCAGTCTCGGCGTATATTTATCCATTCTCCCCGCTGTCGTAGGACCTGCTGCTCCAATAGGTCTTCCACCGCTTGCAGGTGAAGGTCCCATATAATATATCGTCTGATCTTTAATATCAAACGGCAATGCTTCTCCGCGATTCAGCGCGTCATCCATTCTCTTATGCGCCGCATCTCTGGCCGTATAGATGGTTCCTGTGAGATATATCATATCTCCGGCATGCAGTGATGAAAGTTTATCTTTTGTCAGTGGTGTTTCAAGATATCTGTCCATTCTGCCTCCTTACAGTTCACAAGTTTCATGACGGTTTACATGGCAGCAAATATTTACTGCTACCGGAAGGCCGGCAATATGCGTCGGATACGTAAGTATGCGGACAGAAAGCGCCGTGTTTGCCCCGCCAAGGCCTGCAGGGCCGATCCCTGTCTGATTAATTCTCTCAAGAATGGCCTTTTCCAGCGCCGCGATATGCGCATCTTTTGAATGCTCCTGTGTGTTCAGCGTAAGCGCCTTTTTGGCAAGAAGCGCACAGCGTTCAAATGTTCCGCCGATACCAACACCAATGACCATCGGCGGGCACGCGTTCGGCCCTGCGTCCTTCACCGCCTGAACCACAGCAGCAATCACGCCGGCTTCGCCATCCGCAGGCGTCAGCATAAAAATCCGGCTTTTGTTTTCGCTGCCAAAGCCTTTCGGCGCGACTGTAATGCGGACCTTTGTTCCCGGTACAATGCTGACATGCAGAACTGCCGGCGTATTATCGCCGGTATTCTTCCTGATCAGAGGATCGCTGACAACCGATTTGCGAAGATAACCATTTACATACCCCTGCCTGACGCCTTCATTGACAGCTTCTATCAGATCTCCGCCACAAAGATGCACGTCCTGACCAACTTCCATAAAAACAACTGCCATCCCGGTATCCTGACATATCGGAATCCGGTCCTGTCCGGCAATTTTTAAATTCAGCTCAAGCTGTTCCAGCACTTTTCTGCCGAGTTTTGATTTCTCGGTCTCCAGCGCCTTCTGCAGGCTGTCCCGCATGTCTGCAGACAGCGTATGATTCGCGTCAATGCACATCTGCCTGACGGCATCTGTTATTATATGTACATCCAATTCCCGGATGGTGCTTTGAGTGTCCTGCATTTCCTGCCTCATTTTATAATCTTATCGAGAACAGCATCCAGCTGCGCATCATCCGGGTGTGTTGCGTTCCAGGCAATTGTCTGGCCGTCATTTTTGTATCTCGGGATCAGATGAATATGAAAATGAGGTACCGTCTGCCCCGCTGTTTCTCCATTATTCTGAACAAGATTCAGACCATCCGCATGAAGCTTCTCTTTAAGCAGCGCTGCAGTCTTCTTCGCTGTTATCATCGCCTGCGCTGCAAGATCCTCAGGCATTTCGAAAAGATCGCGGTAATGATCCTTCGGCAATACAAGCGCATGTCCCTCCGCAGCCGGGCCATTGTCAAGAATCACACGGAAATGTTCGTCTTCATATATCGTTCTCGACGGAATTTCTCCATTTGCGATTTTGCAGAAAATGCAATGATCATCTTTCATTCTATTAAGCCTCCTTCCGATAGGCAGCATCCTGTTTATGCTGCAGTAATTATCATATCACATTTGTTTTTTCCGCACCGCAGGAATGTCTCCGGAGAACGTATTGTTAACGCCCGTTCTTTCCTCTTCATGACCGGAAAGAAGATCGGCCGGATATACAAGCGTTTTTCGCATCAAAGGGGCTTCTTCCTCATCCCCGGGCCGTCCCGCGGATTTTTTCTCCCGTCTTCGGTTAAAACTGATAATCGTTCCTGCCGCCGCGCTCATAATTGCGCCGCCAAAGAAAATCATCATTAGAACGCGGGTCCGCACAAGCATAATCGGATCAAAGACATAAATGCGCGGCAGTACAGCCAGCAAGATCGCCGCCAGCAGAAAAACCACGGCCATAATCAGCAGTGTCCATAATAGCCCGCTGCCTTGCTCTCCGGCCCCCTCTACTGAAGGTTCAGTGCCCCATCCGGCTTCCGCCGGTAAATCAGTTCCAATATCTTGTTCTTCTTCATATATATGCGTTTTTCCGCTCTCTTCCTCTTCTCCGGAATCCGGTGTTTCCTGCTGCGGTAAATGAAACAGAAAATCCAACTGCTCCTCCCTCAGAATAAAGTTCGTTCCTGAAGAGAGCGGGATCAGACGGAAAATTGCGGAGGCAGTTGACTTATCGTGCAGATCCAGATGCGCACTCAAATACACAAGGAGCCCGCTAAGCGCCATTCCTTCCACCGGCTCCGGATAATACAAAAAGCCGTAGCGGCCGCTCACCGGATCAATATATATGTAATGCGCATCCAGAAGCAGCCTGTCTCCATCGAGGAGATACTCCGAGAGCGACCGTCCCGCGCGCGCAATTTCATATAGAAGAAGCCGTACGTCTATCTCCTGCAACCCGGACTCGCACCTCTCCGAAAGACTTTGCATGGAAGTAATGTCATAATACAGATACGTCCGCGCATCAATGACCCGAAGACTACAGGGAAGAATTCCTTTAATTTTATTGGCAGCCAGCATCTTGTACTGATAGCCTTCCGCGCCGCTGCTGCAGTCCGCTGCCAGATAATTGTGCAGTGAATCGCTGTAGAAGCGGCAGTTCAGTTTTACCATGAATACCCCCCTTCCTGTCATCCGCGCCTGTCCTGCAGTTTCTTGTCTGCCATATCTTTCAGATACAGAAGTCGTCTGAACCTTCGAAGACGCAGCGCAGGATCGGTCTGCGTTGCATGCCCTGCATAACGCAGAGTCCAGATATCCTCCGGCATCAGGTAAAAGCCGCGGAAACCTTCCGGCCGGACATCCGCGCTGCCACAGCAACCGATCTCCCGTCCTTTTGTCTTTGCCTGAATATCCAGATTACTGATTAAAAAATATTTATTCCCGAACATCTCTCCGGAAGCTTCTTTTACTTTGGATGCCTGCGGTGCGCGCCATAAGGATGCGTCTTTTCTATGGCTTTCCCGCAGGCACAGAATATATGCGTCCATGTCGAAACAGCTTCTATCGTACTGATAAAAACAGCAATAAATCACAATTAAAAAAATGCACAGTACTGCGGGGACAATAAAAGCAGCTTCGATTGTCATATAGGCTCCCGCACGCTGATGAATAAATTTACTTTTCATAAACACCCCTGTGTGATAAGAACCGCGGCTGTTCCAAGAAGAAGAAACGGAAGAAATGCGATTCTGCTGTTTTTCGTTCCCTTTTTCCGGATCAGCAGATACGCCGCATAACCACCGCATAGGAAGAGCGCGGCAGTCAGCGCCGCAAAAGTCCGAAGAGCTCCCAGCAAAATACCGCATGGCAGAAGTACCATACCATCGCCCGCGCCGACCTGATCCCGGCACAGGATATGAAGACAGAGGAAGCTCACCGCAGGGATCAGCGCGGCAATGAGTTCCGTCCCCTTCATCCAGCCGTTGAAAACAAGTACTACACCCAAAATCACTGCCGCCGCGCCGCAGAACACAGCCACACGGACAGGTACAGCCTTTCGTCTGTAATCCGCGACTGCAAACGGAAGAAGTATAACCAGCGCGCCGGCACTCATAATGTCGTCCAATCTATATTCCATCGCTACCCCCGGATAAAGGCCTCCGTTTGACCAGCCTTCTCCTATCTCCCGCACTTGGAGCACGGCCCGAGGCGGCCTTCAACTTCTCTTAGCGGAACTTCCTTCACCGTTCTACGGATTGCCGGGCAGTCCGCATTTGCGTGAAAACGGTTTCCCTCATTTGTAATAATAACCAGCCCCGTTCTTGAAGGATGGCACGACTCACAAGGATAATATTTACTTCCATCCGCGCTTCTAGCCCGATCCAGCATCTGTGCGGGAATGCTGTGAACAGAAGGTTTCAGATAGGTGCAGTTTCTGTCTTTATGGTAGACCGTGCCTGCAGGTGTAACGAAAACCATTTCTTCATCTTTTTGCTGTTCTCCGGTTTCGGCGTACTTCGACAGATCAAAACCTACGAAGGCGTGCGCAAAAAAATGGTTTTCCATCCGCATTTCTTTCGGCGCAAGAAACGGAATAAACGGCCGTACCTTATACACCGCGGTCAGACGTACATTATCATCTTCTGATAATACCTTCGACCGGAAGAATGAAATTCCCCCGCTTCCGCCGGAAACCGGGCTTTTCCGGAGATAAGAATCTCCCAGGTAAGATTTGACTCTGGCAGGCACATACGCCGCGGATAAAAGGGCGGCTGCCGCGTGCGCGTCTTCTCCCTGCGCTCCGAACCGCTCATAAGAAGCGTATTCACAGATCTGCGTACCCGTATCATGCAGTGCCGCTTTCATATTGCACTGAAAACGCAGAATCTCGAACGAATACAGTATGTTCGATAAAAAGAAGATGAATACCGGAAGTACAAGGGCAGCTTCCACTGTCATACTGGCCCGCGCTGTGGCAGAAGTACAGCCTTTCAAAACACAAAAAGGAGGCGCAGACAATGTCCTCTTTGCAAACGGCAGGAGAGGCCCTTTTCTGTTCATTTTATCCGGCCGCAAAGGCCGGAAGCCCGGCAAAAAGGGCATTGTTTCCACCTCCTTCCAACATTTTCCGGCAGCATCCGCAGAGATCTTGCCCTGCGGATGACCTCATGCCATGGAAATAACTACTTTTCCGAGAATAGTCTTTAATTGTAAGTAACCGTCCTTTGAACCTCGCAGCTATACCCGAATCCGCTGGAAAACTTCGCATTTACCGTAAACGTATCAAAGCAATAATCCACCTTAAATTCCGCATTTCCATCGGTCTTTCGAATATCCGACTCGATGATATCCAGAAATCTTCCGCACTTTGTATTTTCATTTTCAAGAAACAGCAGCACCCGCAGATAAGTACGGTAATCCCAGCCGCGTCCATAGTTCTGCGCATGTGTGGAATGATACGGCGCAAGAATACTGCGGACCGGTGTTCTCCAGCTCTCCCTGTCCTTCAGGAAAGGAACGCAGCCTCCGCTTACGAGTGTTTTGACGTCCTGGATGGTTTCTGCGTATGCCCAGGCAAACAGCACCGCTGTTGTAAATGCTTCCGCAAGTTCCGGAGAAAATGTTAGCGCCGCAAGAATGCCGCCGATGGTGCCTGCCGTTGCTCTCATGGATGCGTCCGAAAACGCAAATGAGCAGTTCGCGGCTTCGCGCGCAAGCAGCAGCGTCCCAAGCATCGCTTCCAGATTGTCGGTATCCGACTCTTTGCCGAACAGGATATATTCAAGCTGGTACTGAAGTCGGCTTCCTTCTTTGTTTTTCGTATAATCTCCGCATTTTTCCAATAGATATTCGTCAAGCAAAACAGTGTCCGCCGGCCGATAATGATGAGAATTTGACGTTTCGCCGCCGCTTCCATGATGAATCTCTCTGCGTGACGGGCAGGAATCCTCCATTCGCTCTTTGGAAATACCGGATGTGGAACCGAAGATCTGCAGAAGCGCCGGCCGCAGCCGGAAAGACTCTACTTCCTTGGCGGGATCTTCTATTTCCGGTTCCTCCGGCTCTTCTTCTCTTCTGCGGGAAAGCTCCTCCTGCAGTGTTTTTTCATTTTCTTCCTTCTTTCTGTGCCATTCAGACGCATCCGGTCCGATTCCCTTCCATGCGTCTACCTTCTGTGTGATTCCTGCTGCCGCTTCCCCAAGCGGTTCCGCGGCCATATATGCAAGAATCTGTTCCTTCAAAGGCTTTGCCTTCTCATCAAAAATGCAGCGAACACCGGAGAGCTCCGCGCTTTCGCACTTCACGGCGGTCATCGTCCTGCTGCCAGAAATAACGGACAACGCATCTCCCTGCAGATTTCCGGCAGCATATCGGATCAGGTGCGACTTCGTTCTTTCGATTGAAGGATCCCCGCTCCCATAAGAAGGATCGACAAACAGGAGATCATACCGGCGCAGTAATTCCTGATGAAATTCGGCAAGTACGGAAGATGCCGCCGCGTCAGTTGCGCACTCCGCTTCCATGCAGACCGCATTTCTTCTGACTGCGGAAAGCATGGACAGAATCAGTGACAGGATTACCGGAAGGCACAAAGACAGAAATACAGTCAGGTACGCGCCGGTCTGCCGGCAGTATTTCCCGCTTTGCCGGCAGCACCCTCCCCCGGAACCGGCAATTTTCCGGACCGGCTTCCGGTCATCAGTCTGCGATAATCGTATCCTGCCGCTTTGTAATTGTTCCGAAGACCTTCTCGACAATTCCTTTTACCTGACCTTTGAAAATGACCACAAGTCCGACCAGTACGACCATGATCAGGACTACTTCCACAGTTCCCATACCGCTTTCATCTTTTGCGAAATCCATGAATTTTCTTTTCAGCATTGTTTTGACAGACATTCTGTATCCTCCATTTCTTACATCTGAAAACCCTGATACGCGGGGACAATGATGATCACAAGCGTAACCACCAGCATCATAATCATGGGAAGTAAAAGCTTTGTCCCCGCTTCTTCCCCGAGTCTGCGCGCAATATTTTTACGCTCCTCATATGCGTCCTCCGCCTCACGCTGCAGCGCAGAAAGGATTGTACTGTTGCCTTTCCTGAGATTCTGCGTAAGCAGAGCGCACAGTTTTGTGTACTGCCGGAGCCGGCAGCGTTCCCCAAGATGCAGATACGCTTTCGCCTCGGGCACGCCACTGTTCATTTCATTGCACAGCATTCTGATTTCTTCATATGCATAGCGTTTTTCACCTCCCTCCTGCAGCCGCCGCTGATCATCCTGCGACAGCTTGTAAAAAATACCGCGGATACTCATTCCGGCTCCCAGATAAAGAACTATTTTGCTGACAATCTGCGGATAATCCGCCGTCAGCTGCCGGTTTCTTGCCTGCTCCGCGCTTCTGCGCCGGCTGTCGTACAAAAGACAAACGGCAAAACAGCAAAGCATCCCTGCCCCGAGTATTTTCGGACTCTGCTCTCCGGTCTGCTCTTTCCAATGCAACGGAATATTTCCCGCACTATCCGGGAGCTGCAGATAAGCACCGGAGGGGTTCCGCGTTTCACTTTCCCTGATTGCGCTCTCAATTGCATCTCTTGCTGCTTCTTCCGCGGATTTTTTCTCTGGAACAAGCCGTACGGAAAACTGAGCGGAATCCTGAAATTCCTCATAGAAAAAGTGCGCTGTCAGCCGGAGCTCTCCTGCGCCCGGATTCCGGATCCTGCCGCTGTCATCCATACGTTCATAGTCACTGCTGTCCCAAGTAATTTCAAATGGGTACCCTTCCACCTGCCTCGGCAGTATCAGATTTTTCGACACCTCCTGCAGGGACGGATTTTCGCCGCGCATTTTTTCCGGAAGACATCTTTTCAGCTTCCGTGCCAGTTCCCGTGTCGCTTCTTCCGTATATCGCCTTGGCTGTACATTTACCTGAAATGTCCCGAATTCTTCTTCGCTGACGGTGAGCTCCTTCTCCCCGGAGAAATAGTCTCCTCTTTCAATCCGGCCGTTTGAAACCGCCGGGTGAAGTCTTCCATAAACGGCAGCCGAAAATGCGAGCATATTGAAGACATTCAAAAGAAGCAGACACAGGCTCAGCCTGTTAACCGCGTCCGCGGAAGGCTTTCCCCGTTTACCGAAGTAAAAAAGGAGCCTGTATGCCGCCTTCTGGAACAGTCCGCCGGTACCGGGGCAGCGGCAGGCTGCCGGGAGTTTTGTCTTTCCGGAAATCAGCAGAATCAGCGCCGAAAGTAACAATCCCGCGCCACAGATAATTATCCACATGTGAAGCTCCTCTACACTTTGATATCCACAATTTTTTCTGAAATAATAAACGCTGTCAGGTATATTCCAAGGCAGACAGACATCAGGATGATTCCACCCGGGCTCCGGTACAACACAGAAAAGAACCCTCTGGATGTAACGCTGATATAGACAATGATCGCAAACGGTACGATGTCCATGATGGTCTGCTCCATTTTCTTTGCACTGATCAGAATACGGATCTCTTTCTCCACGTCAATGCGGTCCTGAATCAGGGCAGCGCTCCGAAGAAGGATTTCGCTCATTCTGCCGCCGCTTCTTTTTGCAATTGCGAATACCTCGGCAAACTCGCGAATTTCCTCTGTTCCACTTTCCATGGCAAACTGCCAAAGCAGCGTTTCAAGCGGCACGTGGCTGTCAAGTCCTCTACAGATTCTTGTAAGCGTCTTACAGATATGGCTTTTCTCCCCAAATAAAAACGCCATGTCCTCATACGCGCCTCTGAAGGCATTTTCTGCCGAATATCCGGCTTTCATGGAGGAAAGAAGACTTGAAAGAAGCTCTTTGAACTGATCGTTTATTTCCCTTTCGTACTTTTCTCTTCTCCTTCTCTGAAACCTTTTCCACATCGGATACAGAAGGGGCAGCAGAAACAAAACAGCGGAAAAAGTACCATAAAAAACTTTGGCCACGACGGCAGTGAAAAACAAACCCTCTGCCAGAAACAGCAGTCGCTCTCCTTTGCCGCGCCCGTGCTTTCTATGGCTTTGTCCCCGTGAAAACAAGCTTTTCAGTATGACAGAGTTCATTTTCCTTCTTCCAGCTGCCTTTGACTTTGTCTCCATGCCCTCCTTCTTCAACGAATCTGTAGAGTGTTTCAAGCTTTACCTTCCCTTCTTCCATGCCACGCACTTCACAGACTTCAAGCACCTTTCTTGAATGATCCCGCAGTCTCCCCAGATGAACAATAATGTCAATGCCGCCGGCTATCTGTCCGCGGATGGCGGCAACCGGCAGATCAATGGCAAAGAGCGTCATGGTTTCCAGCCTCGAGATCATATCTCTGGCGGAATTGGCATGCCCGGTACTCATCGATCCGTCATGTCTTGTCTGAACGTCTTTCCTACACCATTCTCTTTCGGAGATCGGTTTGTAGCTGACTGCTCATGCGTCCGTATAGTCATCCTCGTTCCAGATTGCAGAAGAATATCAATGCTGCCGTCGGCATGAACGAGAATCTTTTGTACGTAGTTTTCAACCTTTTCTCTGTTGATAGTTCGTACCTGCCGTAGTTCCTCAATAGACTGTCTTATGCGTTTGATCTCTGACTCAATATATGAATCATCAATTCGGTTGGTTTCTTTTTCCCGAATGCTCGCATCAAGTGCTGAGATCTCTTCAGAAATCCGATTGATCTCGGTCCGTATATGCTCTTTGGCTGACTCGATGAAGTCTTCGCTTGCCAAAGTTGTGATCAGATTTGACACCTGCTTTTCCTTGGTGCTTTTCTGCTGCCGAAGTTTTCTTAATGCATTTGTTTCTCCCGTTGACCGGGACATCTGCAGGCAGGTCGTCAGTGTGTTTTCAAGGGCTTCACAAACTCTGTCCTGGGCTTCGATAGTCTTACGCAATGCATCCTTAACGATTTCTTCAATGTCCTGTTCGTTAACCCGATTGATACTGCTGTAGCACCCACAATGGTTGTGTATGCGGTATATAGGTATCATTTTTTTCCTGTCGGCGTATCCGTGCTGATATGGTTTTCCGCATTCAGCACAGAATATTTTCTGTGAGAACTCATGATGTCCCGTGTAATAAGCCTGTATCCTGCCTTTGGGGAAATTTCCGCCATATCTTGTCTGGCGAGACTCCCGTAGACGCTGGGCAAGCTGGAACAATTCTGTATCAATAATTTGAAGATCCGGCCTTTCGACCAGCACCCATTGCTCTTTCGGGAGATTGAACCGTTTGGTGGTCTTTTTTCCTGTCCCCAGCTTCGAGCCTCTTTTATTGATGAAGAATTTTCCAATGTATCTGGAATCCTGCAGGATATGATTAATAGTAGCCTGGCATAACGTAATCCCCTTATCCGCAAGCTTTCTTTGAATTTCAGCTGGGGCTGTATCTCTGTAGACATATTCTTCAAAAATGTATTTAACAGTTTCCGCTTGCTCTTCGTTAATCAAAATTGCCTTACTCTGCTTATTCCATACATAACCATATGACGTGTCCTTTGCAGATAATTCTTTCCGTTCACAGCGAAGTTCCTGCGTTTTATGTCCACTGACGCTCTGTCTTTTGACATATTGGGCATCTATGGCATAACTGAGGCTGTGGACAAGTCCCGAATTCATCTCTTCAAAGTCATGCAGCTGACTATCTTCAAGAGTTAAAACCGTTGCGTCATGTTCTACCAGGAAGTTTGCCAGCCCCAGGGCGTTATATTCATTGCGGTTCAGCCTTGACAGCGCTTTTGCGATGATAAGTTCAATCTTTCCGTCAGCAATGTCCTTTACCATCCTGCTGTATTCCGGTCTGGTAAAGTCGTTTTTTCCGGAAATACCATCGTCAACATATACGTCAACAAGTTTGATATTCGGGTGGTCCTTTATAAACCTGCGGGCCATTTCTTCCTGATTGGCACAGGAGTCCCTCTGTCCCTCGTTATCAGTAGACACACGAGCGTAAATGGCTGCTTTGACTGGTTCCGCGGTATATTCGGCATATATTCTGTTCTTGATTTCTTCCGCGTATGTCATGCGACCTTCCCCTTCCGAAATGGTAAAAATCCTTCTTTTATTGAATAGATGTCCAGTTTCAACGCATTACGGACCTTGCAAAAATTCGCTGTCCGCCAATGCACATCATTCAGGTTCCTGACAAGAAGCAGGTCATATCTGCTGCTGTCCTGAATCAATTCCTGCAGTTGCAACTGATCCCCATCTCTATGGTTCTCGCTGATATCGGCGTATTGTTTCTCTACTGTCCACCTGGTTTTCTTCTCTGCAAAATCTCTGAAGATGTCATTCTGCAGATTGATAACTTCCTCTGTCTTCCGAGCTTCAAAACGGCAGGTATAAGTGGCAATAGTCAGGTCATCAGTAAGCGGCGGTTCAGTGAATCGGAAATCGCCGTCCTGCATCGTAAGAACTTCTATGCCCCTGTCTGAAAACCATTTCAGGATTTCGAAACATCTCATGGTATTTTTGCTGAGATGGTAAAAGTCCTTCGCAATGATGGTGCTGAACCGCACCGATTCATCCATCAGTCTTTGGAATTCATGCTGGTCTTCTTTTCGAAGGCTGGTATCACAGAAAATCTCGATATCTGTGTATCCTTTTTGTCTTGCAAAGTCTGCCAGCCGGTCAAGTTCCTTTTTATTCACAGCCGGTCGTTTCTCTGATCCGTTCGTGAAATGATAAATCGCCGCTCTTCCTGCCATATCTAAATCCTTCAAGCCGCGCCTGTAGAATATGCAGCTTCTGTCTGCCCACCCTGCTGAATTCTTTTTGATGCCATCTCATACAATGTCTGATCAATCACCTGCATTCTGAGCAGATCCTTCAGCATCAGTAACTCCAGTGAAAGTCTCTGTTCCATAGTCAGTCCTTTTCTGCCGCTTCTGCGGCGCAGTTTGCGTGCACCCATCTGTCCAGTTCATCGGTCGGCACAAGATATTTTCTGCCGATTTTCAGTTTCGGGAAATCACTCCGTTCCATCAGTCGATATACAAAACGTCTCGAACAGCGAAGAACTTCTGCGACTTCATCTGCTGTTAATAAACTTGTTTCCATAGCTTTCTCCTTCGCGTCCTGATCTTAATTGCGTCCTCATTTTGCGTTTATATGTTGTTTTGAGTAACATATTTGTTATTTGTCTTTACTATAACGCACATTTATGTTTTTGTAAAGTACATTTATGTTACTTTGTTGTTCCCGACTACATTTTTGTTACCCTCGTCACATATTATGGTAAAATGGCATTGAAATATTTGAGTTTTTGGTCAGAAAGGCGGATCATACATGTATATAAACAATCCCTTTGGCGACGATATCGCTGAGCTTCAGGAAAAGAATGCCCCCACACGGGTAGGGCAGAGAATCCGCGAGGTCCGGGAAGATCATGCCCCCGCTATGTCGCAGGGTGATCTCGGCGCCGCCGTCGGGCTTAATGCAAACCGTATCCAACAGTATGAAAACGGAATTCGGAAACCGAAGATGGCGCTGCTAAAGCAAATAGCAGACGCTTTAGGTGTAGAAACGGCTGCTTTGGCTGACCCCGATACAACTACGTATATTGGGATGATGTATGCACTTTTCGAAATGGAACGGCTTTTCGGCCTTCAATTAAAAGAGGAGAACGACAAAATCTATCTGTATTTCCAATATGATGGGAAGCCCGGACAGACTCTATCCGGAGTTAATCAGGTAAATGCGAACCTGCGTGCCTGGCTTAATCGTCAGCAGGAGCGTGATTCTGCGCTTGAAATAGCTGCTTCTCCTACGGAAAAAGACAGGATAAATCACGAATACAGGCTGTGGGAATGGAATTTTCCAAAACCGTTAGCTGACGAAACGGAAAAAGAGCTGAAAAAAAAGCGTATTCAGCAGCAGATGGATGAACTGCAGAAAAAGCTAAATGAAATGGAAAAAGGATAATAGGTAAACATTATCTACAACTTTTCTAAAAAGGAGGATCATAATGTCTACATACGCCACGGATGACTACGAGTTTAGCTTTGCTAAAAGAACATTGGCGAATCTGGAATTCATCGAAAATAGGGTGCGCGAAGAAAGGGAAGCAGGCCTCAAAGATAATGAAATAACAGATGCATTTGAGGTAACTCAGCTTCTGAATAGTTTTATTGGCTTGCTAGTAATACCTAGGGCAAGATGTTTCGAGTTCATGGATGACAATATATCTTTTCCAAAAGACAGCGAAGCTTACACTATTTTCAATAAAGTCATTTCCGATCCAACTCGCTTTAAAGATACCTATCATGAACGCGTACTTAAAAATGAGAAATGGTCGAAGACTGATCGCCTTGAAAAAATCACTCCAAAGACACTAGTATTACGATTAAGAAATGCCGTGAGCCACGATCGTTTAACTATACATCCGACATCGCTTCGTAATAATAATGTTATTACTGGCATTGAATTTTCGGACAAATCGCCTGATAAACAAGAAAATTTCACAATAATCTTGGCCGTAAGAGAAACAGAAGTTTTGGTGAAAGCGCTTAGTGAATTACTGCTTTCCTGTTATCCGGGATACAAAAAAGCTGCCAAGAACAAGTAAAGCAGCGTATTTTGTCACTATTATTCATTCTGCGTCGAAAAGGACAGATCAGTTTTATCTGGGCATTTCTTCAAATCATCTTATTTGTAGGAAAATAGTCTCTCAGACAAACATCGGTCTTTATCCAATATGGTGGTCAATATGAAATTTAGATATTTCGTAAGTGCATCCTTAATTCCGCTTTGTCTTGCTCTCGGTTCCTGCGGGAGCGATGCAGAGGAGGCATCTTCAACTGTTAGCAGTTCCACGAGTAATATTGGAGAAGCCTCTTCTATTGCTGACAGCTCTGAATCTTCCTCTGTTATCGAGCAGTCTTCCAGCGTCGTCACTGCCGAACCTATTGAATCATCTTCCGAAACACAAAGGGCTTATGACATTGCTGTTGCCATGAAAAATGTTGAACTCTCCAATTATATCGAGCCTGGCTCTGATCACAACTCCCTCGGGCTTCGCTATGATGGCCTTTGGAACTTAAATGAAGACGACATTCAATGGCAACAACCAAAAAACGCTTCTGAAAACCCTAATGGCAGCATTAAACCCGGAACATGGTACCGAGCAATGGCAGAGTGCGTAAGTGCATTCTATACATCACAAAATTATCAGGATGATTTTCTGGATGATTATGGGTCTTCTCTGCCAACCATGTTTGGCATTAGTGAAGATTCATCGCAAGCTACAGTTCAACATTATATGGATAAGGTCAAGGATTTCTTTGATGAAAGTAATTGTGAAGCTGCTATGCTGCAATCATTCCAGAATCTAGATTCTGCTGATACTGACTATGACTTAAATGAATGTTCTTACCACATATCCTTCAATAATTTGACAGACACTGCTTCTGAAATTGGAATTACAGAAAAGGCACTTGGTTACTCCCTGGCTGTATTTGCAGAAGATGATGCCGATATCAGCTTTGATAATAATGCATGTACTGTGGATTGTTCTGGCGATGCAATCAGTGAAAAAATGGGGGCATCTATTACTGATTTCGAAATTGATGCAGCCGACGAATCATATTACCAAACTATGAGTATCAATAACAATCATGCTCTTTGGAGATTTGATGACGGTTGGATCTATGGATTAGGCTTCGACAATAATGGCTCTTCAGAATTTATTAAAATAAGATCAGACTTGACTGATGCAACTTGCCTGCGAAAAAAATGTACACCGTACAATATTACTATTCTCGATGGATACATATATGCCTTAATTGTAGACTATCAATATGGGGATGTCGATAAAGATGGAAACGGCATCTCAAATTTATTCAGAGTACGTTTAGGCGGAACCCAAGGTAAAACGATTCTGAAACACATTGAATCGTATTGCATTAGCAATGGAAAAATCTATTATACTTCTCTTGATGATGATCTAAATAAACGCTACTTACGCTGCTGCAATCTTGATGGTACGAATTCAGAAGTAGTATTAAAGGAAGCTGTATATTTCCCATATGTCATCAATGACACACTTCTTTGCCAGCTTGATAATATTGATGGTGATAAGCAAGGAGAAAAAATATATGCAGTCAACCTCAAGACTGGTGCAAGAGATGAACTCACATGGGAACGTTCTTATGCTCCGGTTCTGTATGAAGGATATCTTTATTATCTCCGAAATGAAAACGACAGAGAGAGTGGTAACGAAGACGAACCTTTGAAACTAGCAAGAGCTAATCTAACCTTCGGTGATGAAGAAGTACTTCTTGACGAATGTACTAATTATTGGATTGAAAATGATCAAATCTATTATCTTGACAAAAAAGATAAAAATCGTTTATATGCTATGAATTTGGATGGGTCAAATATTCACTTGATAATTCAAGACGCATATATTACGATTGCAGGACATTATATCGGACCCAATGGTATCCTCTATGCCACAACGAATTCTTCTTACAGTTCTTATAAAAACATTAAGGTTTGCGATACTGATGGAACTGATGCCCAAGATATAACCCAATATTTATGTGTTGAATAAACTCTTGCGGACTATCCGTCCCCAAAAGAGCTTAATAGATTGCTTGACAGTGTGAAAGTTTTTCTGTAAAAAGCCATCTATGATGGTGAATGGTTGAGCCGACAAGCAGATTTCTGCCTGTCGGCTCTTGGTTAACTTTTAACAAAACGGAGAGTATGCAAAAATTTCTGTAAATAGGATTTCCTGTGATAAGATTTATGCCTGACAGACCAGTGAAGTGCAGCTCTCAAGCTGTCAGGCGGCTGCTTATTATATATGACATGATTTGTGGCATGTCAATTACGGGCGGGGGATTATCCCGCCCTTTCATTTTGTTCGCAGGTATTCTTAATCGGCTAATCGGTCTT
>OCVV011224546.1_pt1 | contig 15776 bp, 28 predicted proteins | sample 1539721 | NCBI WGS metagenome assembly OCVV01 (sample SAMN02144230, study PRJEB22623) | gut metagenome | biome: sheep rumen | host: Ovis aries | place: New Zealand
ATGCTCCGCTACGCCACATTGATGCTGTGTATAATCTATCTGAGGATATTTCATCAAATGCAGAACTGTTTAAGAACTTATCTGCCGATTGGGATAACATTCCAAAAGAGGATATGAAACAGATTCTGGATTTGTTGCATACTGAACTTACTGCCGGTGGCAAATCCTACAGAATTCCGATGATTACTTCAGATGTGCCAAGGGATACTGCAATAGATGGAAGTTTGTCAACTATCCAGGTACATAGCGACAAGCTGCCGGAAGATGCAGAACCAATCGGTGTAGTGTCTATCCCAACAGATGACCTGCTTCTTTGCTGGTTTAAGAAAGATAGATTCGGCAAGATATCTAAATACATTCCTACTGAATATCTTGATGCACAGAAGAATCTGGTCTGTCAGCTAAAAGCAGGAGAATGCAAGTCACTTCTACTTGCGGTTCAGTCTTATCAGGGACATCTCTTCTATTCCCTCGGAGATGGCGAAACATGGGTGAAAATTTATAACAAAGAGGTATCGAAGTGCGAAGTGATATTAAGCTCTATTTTAGAGGAAGATGTTCCGGAGAAGTACTTCCTCTCGGACAAGGTAACTCAGAGACTTCTTTCTTACAAGGATACGAATTTGGAACCCTTGCAGGGCGGTCAGCCGGACGAGGGGATTCTGAGAGTAAACGGATTTCACAAGCAGTAAGTAAAGAACCACCCTCTCAGCAGATTGCAAATACAGTAACAAGAAGTACGGATAGATTACAAGCCGGATGTTATTACATCCGGCAATCTGAAACTTCCGCAGTCTGCAATTCTGGTCTGAGGGGGGGGGGCTGACGCAGTTTCGACAAATTTCGAACACAATAACAACACGGTGCGACAACGATACTCAGGGAGTATTCCCCTTAATACGACACCGGAAGGTTTAGCCAGAACCATAAAAGCTCAGTATTATAAGAACGGTGCTGCAAATTTTCTTAGAACCGATGGGTTTGGTGCAACCGGTGTCATTTGTGTAGGAGATATGGAGAATGATGTCTAATTATATACCTTGTATGGAATGCAAGAACCGCTACGGTCGTGAATATTCTAAAATGTGCGATGGTTTCTGTGAATATGCTAAAGCTGTATGTGAAAAGAAGAAACTGGAAGCATTTAAGCAGTTTTGGGATAATATGTATGGAAATGAAATCGTTATTATAGATAGAGACAAAGTTGGTGGTGCTGAACCATATGATAAATTGTATGATTCAGCTATGCGTCTTTATGATGAAGTTTCCGAAATAAATGACGATAAGTAAGAGGATTAACAGATGAAACATAAAGGCAAGCGATACCGATTCATTGAGGGTGAGTCACCGAAAAATAAAACGCTACGAGTAATCGAAGTTATACTTATACTTTCATTTATTGCTGTAGGAATTATAAGTACAGTTATATTTTCTATTATTTTAGAGCCCACTGTTGGAGAAATGGATGAAACCAGTCATCCTGAATCTATGACATTGGGTGTCGAACTTGTGACAGACCCTGTTCCAACATACCCTACTCGTTTTGTTCTTCCATCCGAAACAACAGAATCTTCTGAGCCTACGGAAGAGCCTAAAAAGAGATGGCTAATTGATATAGATAATCCGGATTATAATTATAACCCTGAGCCTATCTATCTTACTGAGGATGATAGATACCTTATAGCTAAAACGGTTATGCGGGAATTTGGCGATGGTGGTTATGAGGCTTGCTGCTTACAGGCCCAGGCATTCCGTGATGCTATGGTTCTCAGCCAAGCATCCGCTGAATATACATATAAGTATTTTCAATATGATGCCTACCCTTTGGTAAAGGAACCGAGTCCGGAGTGCTATGAAGCTGTAGACTACATCTTTGCCGGTAACATGGCTGTTCCCCACAGGGTTTTGTATATGTATGCACCAGAGTATGTTACCAGCAAATGGCATGAAAGTCAGACATTCGTTGTTTCATATAATGGTGTTCGATTCTTTGATTTAGCCGAATAGGGGGAGAAATATGAAAGTATTTTATCATATCGACAATGACGGGAAATGTGCTGGTTTCTGGGTTAAGAAATTAGCATTTATGGGAGACGCCTATGAAAAGGAGTTTATTCCCATTAACTACAATATTCCTTTCCCTTTTGAGAGAATATATAAGGATGAAACGGTATACATTGTAGATTTCTCCATTAAGCCGGAAGAGATGGATAGACTTCTGGATATTACTCCAAATGTCACTTGGATAGACCACCATAAAACCGCTATCGAAGCATATAAGGATTATGATAAGGAAATTCGCGGTATCCGGTATGATGGCATAGCTGGGTGTATGCTGACATTTTGCTATCTGGATTCAATGACAGATGGTGGGTATGGTGAGATTAAACCCTTTACCGAAGATATGGTCAATCGAGCTCCGTGGTTCACAAAGTATATTGCGGATTATGATGTATGGACCTTTATTTATGAGGATGATACGAGAGCATTTGAAAAAGGATTTACTCTATATCCACATGAACCCACAGATGAAATATGGGAGAAGCTGTGTGCTTGCGAATTTTCTTACAATGACACCGGTTTAGTTAAGGAGATTATACGTCGAGGTAAGACAATTATTGCTTATCGCAAGTCCATGATGACTGAGTATTGCAAGCACAAGGGTTTTGAAACAACCCTCGACGGTCACAAGGTATTCGCTGTTAATATGGCTATGATTAATTCGGATGATTTCATTGTAGACAATCCGGAAGATTATGATATGTTTGTCGGATTTTCCTTTGATGGTGATATGTGGAGCTATGCTCTTCGTGCGACCAAAGATACTATGGATTGTTCGGAAGTTGCAAAGAAGTATGGTGGCGGTGGTCACAGGGGTGCTGCTGGTTTCAATATTACAGACTTCATATTACAGAAAACTGAAAATGGGGGGTGAATGATATGGCAGAACCAATAAAAGTATTGCTTGTTGGTGGAACATGGGGAACCGGCAAATTAATCAATCCGGATGGCCGCAAGTCTTCTGTCGTTCAGAAGATGTATGATGCGATTTACGAACTGAGTAAAAGGGAATTCAATATAGATTGCCAGCTATTCAACGGCGGTGATTTTTATGAATTGAAGATGTGCATGACTTATGCGAGCTATGCGGATATCACTATCTGGATGCCGAATGTTCCGGATAATGATTTACCAAAGCTGAGAGATGTTAAGGCAGTTGCACCGAAAACTATACTTGTGACATCAAAGCGAAATTTTGACAATAAATACAGTTTCGGTGACATTGTTCGCAGAGCCCTCGGAACAAAATCCAATCTTCTCATTGAGTTCACTAAAGGCGAATCTAAGCTATTCAATATGTCTGTGATAGACCCTCTCGGAAATGAATGGTACAATGGCACAAATATTGAAATGATGGTGCGCGCACTTATTGAAAGAGCCATCTTTCTTAAAGGGATTACTCGTAAGTCCACCATTCGGGAAGATGACTTGTTTGGGAAGGATAAGAAAGTTAAAGCTGTCGATGTAGATAAGTTTGTTGAACTTGTACAGCGTTGCGGTAAGGTATTCGCAGAATATACTCCATCCGCAAATAATACAACCAGATTGCTCGGTAACTGCAGTCTTGTCCAAACAACTCGTTGTTCTAAAGGATTTCCTACCCTGAGAACCGATTCCGGTGTTGTTTATGTGAGTCAACGAAATGTTGACAAGCAAGCATTAACTGTCAAGAATCTTGTTCCTGTCAAATATATTGATGATAGGATTTGTTACTGTGGGGAGAATAAGCCATCCGTAGATACACCAATCCAGGTTAAACTTTATGAAAAACTTCCATATATCAACTACATGATTCATTCGCATTGCTATATCAAGAACGCTCCATTTACCAAGCGATGCATTCCTTGCGGTGGTTTGGAAGAAGTTGATGAAATTATGGAGGTTATTGAAAATTCTGTTTGTGGTACAGATATCCTTTATTTTGAAATTAACTTAAAAGGTCATGGTAGTATCGTTATGGCGAACCGCTTTGCTCTGCTTGAGGGCATCGAAAATGACTACTACCCAAGAGAATTTCCGGAGGTACAACATGAGTAAACAGTTATTTGCAGACTGCACTAAGTACACAGATATCACAAAAGAGCTGTTGGATAGTATAAAGGTCGGTGATTTGGTTGCAATTCAAGGATGGGATAGTTTACTTGAGGTAAAGTGTGTATCCGATAACTATTTTGTGATGGCTGATACTTCGCCAGATAAGCAAGGATGGTATTCCATCTGTGAAAAGAAACTCAGTCCTTATACGCATAATGATATGAGAAAGGGTTTATTCCACTGTGGAACGGACTTCTGGATATTCGGATATATTAATCCGGATGATGATTTTTCTGATGACCCAAACGGAGACGTGAATCCATACACATTCACAAATCAAAAATTCAATGCAAGCTATATGGCGTCATTAGAATCTGGAGAAACGCAACTATCCGCAAGAACATCTGTTCCGATATATGAGTTGTATCTGAAGAGGAAAGCTGATGCTGAGGTGTAACAATGACAGAACTAAAGAAAGAAGCCTATTCTCAACTGACAAAAGAACAGTTGATTTGGATTATTGACCAGTGGGAAAGTTGCGGTGGTGCAATCATTGAAACTATGGTTGATAAAAGTAAATCACACATAACGGCAGAAAGAGCTTTGGCTGACATTGATAGGTATATGTCACTAAACAAAGCCATAAACATAGACTATCTCCGACCAGAACACCTTAAAGCTGAGATAGATTTCCAATTAGGGAATATCGACAGAATCGAGTGCCGGAGACGTCTTGGGTTAGAATAAGAAAGGAAGTTTATATGCCAACTAAAGCAGATAAGTATTTATATGATACCATTATGATGATACACGATTATGGGTATTTGGATGAAAACCCACGACCGAAGTATCCGGATGGTACACCAGCACACACTATATCCATCAATCACACAGTACGGAAGTATGATTTATCTAAGGAGTTTCCAATTTCGACTTTACGACCGGTTGCTTGGAAAACAGCTATCAAAGAAATTTTTACAATCTATCAGAAACCAACTAATGTGATTTCAGAAATGGAAGAAATGGGTGTAGGCTGGTGGAAACCGTGGGATATTGGTGATGGTACTATTGGTCAGAGATACGGTGGAACGGTTAAACGGTATGACCTTGTAAATGATTTGATTCACAAAATCGAAACAAATCCCTATGGTCGTGATAAGGTTATGAGCCTGTGGCAAGAGAAAGATTTGCGCGAAACAAAAGGTCTTAATCCTTGTGCTTTCCTAACTATTTGGAATGTGAGAGGTGAATACCTCGATATGATGCTAACTCAACGCTCCGGAGATATGCTTACTGCATCCGGTGGCGGTATGGTGAATGAGGTGCAGTATGCTGCTTTGCTTATGATGATTGCTCGTCACACAGGATATAAACCTGGTGTGTTTACTCATGTTGTAGCAAATGAGCAGATTTATGACAGACATAAATCTGCTGCCGCTGAGCTTACTTCAAGATTTAGTAAAATCAGTCGGATGCCGGAATTCGATTCTGTCAATCCCAGATTAATCCTCAATCACGATAAAACAAACTTCTATGATTTTACTATTGATGATTTCGAGATGGCGGATTATAACCCATTGAAACCGCAGATAAAGTTGGAGCTCGGTATATGATTGCTGCTATAGTTGCTGTTGACGAAAACTGGGGTATCGGCAAAGATAATCAACTTCTTTGCCATATACCAGATGACATCAAGAGATTTAAGAATCTTACTGAGCGCAATATCGTTATAATGGGTAGAGGTACATTTGAATCTTTGGGTGGCAAGACGCTTCCTTACCGAACAAATATCATCATAACCCATCATACATGGAAATATGGAACTCTGGATATGCATAATGAAATACTTATGGATATGGATAAAGCTAAAAAATACATTGCAACATATTGTGGTGATAAGAATATATTCATCATTGGTGGTGAAAGCATTTATAAGCAATTACTTCCGATGTGTTCAACTGCATTTGTGACAAAAATTCACAAATCATTTTCAGCGGATAGGTTTTTTCCGAATTTGGATACAGATGATTGTTGGGAATGCTGTTCAGATGGTAGTAAGGTGTTCGACTACAATGGTTTGCTTTATTCTTACCATACCTATGAACACATATAGATGATTAAGGGGAGATGTGCTTGTATAAGCTCCTACAAGGCGATTGCCTTGAAGTAATGAAAGATATTCCAGATAAAAGTGTTGATATGATACTTTGTGATTTGCCTTATGGGACAACCACCTGCGCTTGGGATGTTGTTATCCCTTTTGATAAACTGTGGGAACAGTATAGACGAGTTATAAAAGATAATGGTGCGGTAGTTTTGTTCGGTCAAGAACCATTTTCCAGTATGCTGCGGTTGAGTAATTTAGAAAATTACCGATATGACTGGTATTGGGAGAAGGAACGCTTGGTTAATGTTACGCAAGTGAAGAAACGTGCTGGAAAAACTATTGAAACTATTAGCGTGTTTTATGCGAAACAACCCACATATAATCCGCAGATGTCTTCTTATATAGGAAAGCGCAGAACAAATAAAGTAAAACACGGAAAGTTAGGAAAATTATTAGATGACTCTGAGAAGCATGTTGTGGAATATGATGATACTGGTTTGAGGTATCCGACACAATTACTTCATTTCAATCGGGATTGCCTAATTTCTAATTTGCATCCAACACAAAAACCTGTAGCTTTGTGTGAATACCTAATCAAGACATACACCAACGAGGGCGAAACAGTCCTTGATAATTGCATGGGCTCAGGTTCTACTGGCGTTGCTTGCTTAAACGCAAATCGAAGTTTCATCGGAATAGAACTTAATGAAGAATATTTCGATATTGCAAAGAAAAGAATAGAGGAAGCTGAGTTTTACAACAAGTGGTGATAAGCAATGTGGATTTCTGATTTACAAGAAAAAGTAAATAAAGAATCTAATGAATCAGTAGTAAAGAATCGCATAGGAACCCTATACTGCGGAGATTGTTTTCTTATAATGGATACAATTCCAACTAACAGTATTGATATGGTGTTATGCGATTTGCCATATGGTGTTCTGAACGAACAGAATCCCAATGTACAGTGGGATAGAACATTAAATTTTGAACGACTCTGGGAATCCTATTCTCGAATCGTTAAAGATAATGGGGCGATTGTTCTCTTTGCTAACGGCATATTTACAATAGACTTGATAAATTCCAATCGAGCTATGTGGAAATATAACTGGGTGTGGAAGAAAGGCAATCGACCTACTGGATTCTTGAATGCAAACAAGCAGCCACTGAGAATCTGTGAGGATATCTGTGTTTTCTATAAAGACCAACCGAAGTACAATCCGCAATATACTGAAGGTGAGATGAATCATGCAAGAAATTATGCAGAAAATGGTTGGAACAGTAACTGTTATGGTAAGTTAGATACTGTAGAAACTACATTCACCACACAGAAGTATCCGACAAATATTATAGATATTCCAAAGGAGCATCCTCAGAAGTATCATCCAACACAGAAACCGGTTGCCTTGTGCGAATATCTTATTAAAACCTATACCGATAGTGGTGATACTGTGTTAGATAACTGTATGGGTAGCGGTTCTACCGGCATAGCCTGTGCTAATACCGATAGAAAGTTTATAGGAATAGAATTGAATAATGAGTATTTTCAAATAGCGAAAGCGCGAATAGATTTAGCATTATAGAAAGGTTATGATTATGAAGAAATTAATAGATAAACTCAAAGCTAAGTGGAAGAAATTTTGGGAAAGTATTGAAGAAGTGTTAGAAGAAATCGAAGATGGGTGGGATTAATTATGCGATTTAAAGCAGTTGTATGTGATGTTTGCGGAATGAATATGACCGGCGATGTTCACCAATACAAATTCAAGCGTAGCGAAAGACGACCTATTTTCGATGAATGGGGTGAGGTTTGCGCTACAAAGAGAGCTTGGAAGAAACTCGATATGTGCGAAACGTGTTACCAAGACCTCAAGAGTTTTATTATCGGTAATAATCAGCTCCGCAAAGATGGACAACCGCCGGTAGTAATTAGGAATGCAGATGGCGAGTAACTTTATTTTATATAAAATATGGTATGGCGATTGTCTTGTGTACTTAGGTAGAACCAAACAACCTCTCCAAAACAGGATTAGAGGTCACCTGTTTAAGAAACCTATGCATAGGACAATCTTCATTGACCAAGTGACTAAAATAGAGTATGCTGAGTTTCAATCCGAAGCGGATATGAATGTATATGAAGTTTACTTCATCAATTTGTATAAACCGCCATTGAATTGTGATGATAAGGCAAAAGATGATTTACATATTCAACTTCCAGAGGTAGAGTGGAAAATATTTACAACTCACCTTTGGGATAAGTGGAAATCTGATTTGCAGAAGTCGGATGATATGTACAGACTAAAGCAACAAGAGAAGTCCGCATTGTTAGAATTGCGGAGAGTAATGCGGCGAAAGGCTGCGACCGGAGAAATCTCTGAAAACGATTATTTCAACTTTTTAGAACAGAACAACTTATGAACAATGAACAAGTCAAACTAGTCCTATCTCATTTGCTTGAATCTGATAGGAATTTATATAGCATAGAAAAAGAGGCCATACTAATTGCCATTGATGCGGTAGATAGGATGATGCCGAAACGACCATACAGCCTATCTGCAAGCAAGGTAGGATATTCAAAGAAATTATACAAAGGTTACTGCCCTCATTGCGAGGTTACACCAAATGCTAAAAGAGTTACAAGGTATTCTGTAGAAAAGCATTGTAACCTATGTGGACAAGCCTTAGATTGGGAGGATGAAGATGGCTAAGAATAAAGATATTCCTGTAACTCCTACATACGGAAAGACTACAGCACCACATCATAAGTGGCGTCGCAACAAATATGGTAATATAGATGAGTTCGCTATTGATTTCGGATATCACAATGGTCCAGAATGTGTTCGCTGCGGTGAATCATTTTGTCAACATTGCCATCCGGAATGCTATGATGAACCTTGTACTGCTGAAGGATTCATCTGTCCTACTTGTAAGGACATTGTAACCGGTGGGGATAACTTTTGCAGTAACTTCGGTCAGCGTCTTACATGGGAGTCAAATGATGGAGAATGAAGAAGTTTTAGCAAAGATAGATGAATACCGCCTATTGATATCTCTTGGAGAGGATACCTATTTGCGTATTATGGGTATATCTGTACTTGATGCTTGCGAAGCCGCAGTCAAAAAGCAGATACCGCAAAAGCCGATATCATTTGATGCTGATGGCATACCCACACATAAATGTTCCTGTGGGGAGATTGTTGGTCAAGCAGATTACTTTTGTCCGTTTTGTGGGCAAGCACTTGATTGGGAGGATTAATATGAAAGTTGATTTAGTGGAATCTGGCATACCATTTTCGAAAATTGGTTGTGGTCAGTGTTTTGAGTTTAAGGGAATCATTTACATGCGGATACAATCTAACCATCTAGAACTTGATTGTGGGTATGCCGCAAGGCTAACTGATGGGTTTGTTTCGAAAATTAAATCGGAAGAATCGGTTCGCAGGCTCCGTCTTAAAGTTGTCGAAGACACAGATAGCCAATAATTTCATTTTAAGAATCGTTATATGATATGAAGAGGTGTGCCAAATGGATGTATTGACTCAAAAACTTGTAAAAACAAGGAAACCACACACTTGCTTTGGGTGTGGTAGGACATTTCCTGCCGGTACATCTATGGAATTTTCTACTATTGCCGATGGTGGCACAGTGAATAATTCATATTTATGCATAACTTGCGTAGATGTTGTAGACCAGATTTCTTCTGAATCCGGTTATTTTGAATATGGGTTCGGCGAGTTGCGAGATGATGCAATATCGTTAGAATCAGAACGAAAGCAGAGGGATAACATATGAGATGCGATTGTTGCGTTCATAATTCAGTTTGTGCGCTTGTTGGTGCGATACCTGAGTATTCTGATTGCCAAGAGTTTATCGACATCAACTGTTTCATCAAACTGCCTTGTAAAATAGGCGAGAAGATATTCGCTATCGTGGAAAAGAAGAAAGCGAACAAGGATGAAACTTACAGATACATCCAGTCATACTATCTGACCTATTCTAATATAGAAAGAGTTATCAAGAATTTTGGTAAAACTATATTCTTGACCAAAGATGATGCTGAGGCCGCATTAGCAAAAATTAACGGCGACAGCATATTCGATGATGTTTACGGCAGCGATGCAGAATTTGAAAGATACCTCTGGAACAATTAAGGCTTTGGATGAGAGGAAACAATGATTTGTAAGGATTGCTATTTCTATGATATCTGCCATTCTCGTATTATGACTGGCTGTGGTTCAGAAGAAATCAACTGTACAAAATTCAAAGATAAAACCTGTCTTGTAGAACTTCCTGTTGAACTTGGTTCTACAGCATATTGTGATGCTTTTCTGAATGGTTTTGTCCAGGAGTGTCGTGTTATTGCTGTTCATATCCATGATGAACCAAGCAGATATAGAAAATCATATGTTCTTGTGAGATTACCGTCCGGTGGTTCTGCTAAAATTCTTGTAAAGGATATCCCAGAGCGACTATTTTCAACAAAAGAAGCCGCAAAAGCTGCTGTAGCGGAACGCGCTAAGGCTAAGAAAGACTGATTTCAAATGATTGATATAAATTTGATGAAAGAAAAGAACTGTAAAGTTCCTATTTGTGTCGGTGGCATCGGAGAGAAAGACTTCGGTAATACCTACCGGCAAGGGAACAGGATTTACAGTTCTAATGCTATTGCTGTATGTTTATTGGCACAGCCTGTAGGCAATATGTTGTCCGATGATAAAGGATAAACGACAGTGTTTGTCCTGTATGTATGCTTGGCAGATGGCGACCATTGGCTGGGGTGATAAACCACAGGTAGCTTGTTTTTACATGGGAATAACCGGATTATCAAGATATGATGATGGCACTACTTGTTATTGCTACAAAGCAGGACCTAATGATATATCGAATTCTGTGAAGAATCGAGTTAGGAAGGAATGTAAGAAGTACAATGACTAAATACATATATCTTAGTGGTGGTATGTCCAATCTTTCTCTTGATGAACAATTAGCTTGGAGAATCAAATTTCAGCACCTTGCTGATGGGTTTTATTCCGAACATCATATAGAGTGCTTTATTCCACCTTACTACTACAACTATGAAGACAAAATGCCCGAATCGGAAAAGGAAGCATTTGAGTATGATTTATACAGACTTCGACATTCCGATGTGGTAGTAGCCAACTTCAATGTTCCGAAAAGTATAGGCACAGCATATGAAATTGCGGTAGCAAGAGAAAACCGCATACCGATTGTCGGAATCAATGAAGCACACAATGAGCTTCATCCGTGGCTTGTAGAAAGCTGTCTTAAAGTCTTTGACACATTAGAATCGGCCGCCAAATATGTAGGAGAATACCTGATATGAAATTTCAAGTGTTTGGAAAAGACAACCAATGCCGGTTTGTTACAGAAAGCAAATCTTGTATTCCTTGTGTGCAGGAATTGACCCACATAAGCAAAGCTGGATACAAATTCAAGCTCGATGGTAAACCGGTTTCTCTTTCAAGACTAAAAGAGGAATTGAAATTGTAATTAAAATAGAGGTGTAATTATGAACGTGCGAATTATGTATGACCCAAGCCCAATTAGGCATATTGCGGTGCAATGTCCGGACTGTGAACGATGGTTCAATGGTAGGGACATCGGCGATAGAGAACTTGTGTATGATTATGAGTTATACCAAACTCAGTTTACTTGTCCTGTATGCGGTAAGGTGTTCGGCCCTGATGACCATAGCGTGAATCGAAATGTTATTATCGAAGAATGTGATAGACAAAGCGATGTCTATAAGGATATCTACCAAAAGGTTGAGAAGTGGGAAAAATCATAAGCGACAGACTGCGTGGCAATCTAAGATTGTTACGCAGTTTTATTTTTAACCTTATATATTACTGTGGGATAGATAGGGTGTGAGCTCTAGGATTATATGTTTGCAGGCTGGAACATATGGTTCGCTTTTTCATTTTATTTCCTCCTTTCGCATTGTGCCGGTTCGCCAAGAGTTTTCGCCGTTCGCTTGGTTGACCGGCATTTTGTGTTTGATGCGATTTCTATTTTTGAATCGTTATATTGTATGTAAGATAAATTACTTACAAAATAAAAGAAAGAGGCAACTACTATGAAAAAGACATTATCAAGCATCATATCCAAACTACCATTATCTAAAATTAAGCATGCTTTTGGGATGCTTGTCTACTACCTGTTTGGCAAGATTTCAAACGGACTGCTGTTCATCCTTTTGGGTTCCATCTGCCTGGTTCTCGGTTGTGTGTTCCATTCTCCCGTAATGATTGTGTTAGGGACTGCAGTAGCGGTTTCTGGACTTGTGCTTTCATTCTTCCGAGAAAATAGATACATCGACGCCACCGCAGAGGTCAAGAAACTTAAAAAGGAACAACGTGGACTGAAGGAGTCAATCAGTTTGCTGTCCGGCAGAGTTGACTTACTTGAAATTGACTTGTCCGAAGCAAAAAATGAAATCAGTAAGCTCCGAAGTATGAAGATGGTTGAATATTCCGTAGATGGAAAAAGCCGACATTCTGCCAAGGGTAAATCCGGACCTGCATTTTCTAAGCACAGCAAAGACGATGTAGGCTAAGGCTCACAACCTCAGCCTACAAATTTTATATTATGGAGAGGTCTTAACCGATGGGTGTATTTTATACCAAAAAGAAACGAATCAGCTTGCGCCGACTCGGTTCAGTAGAGCTTTATATCAATATCAACTATTTCACCAAGCAGATTGAACTTGTGGTTTCAGATTCTACCGGTGAAGAGAGGTTTCTGCCTACAGATTTCCGAGGTGCTTTGGTTAGATATAAAGAACTCTGTGACTTGCGTAAAAAGCAGAAAGGACATACAGATGTATAAATTTACAATTAAAAAGGCAATAAAGCACCTTCGGACAGTTATGCGACACCGCAAATATGTTCGGCACTTCTGTTTTAAGGCACACCTATTCAAGCAGGGGTTGATGCACGATATTTCTAAATACAACCCTGTTGAATTCATTGAGTCTGTCAGATACTTTGTAGGTACAAGTTCTCCTATTGATGCTTGTAAGAAAGACAAGGGATACTCCGCCGCATGGATGCATCACAAGAGTCACAATAAGCACCATAGGGAATACTGGACAGACAATTATGATAAGGGAACAACCTGCATCAAGATGCCTTGGAAGTATGCTCTTGAATGTTTTTGCGATTTCCTTGGTGCCGGTAAAGCATACAACAGAGATAAATTCACTCCGGAACTGGAATTTAATTGGTGGACATCCAATCGTTTGAATATGAAGATAAACCTCGATACTAGAATGCTGTTAGACATTCTGTTTGTGTCATATATGAGGTATGGGGAACATATCTTGTCGGATAGCGAGCTGCTTTCTCCGCTCCGTACCGCATACGAATCATCCAATGACACACAAAGGAAGATGGGTATAGCGGTTTTGGAATCGAACTATTGCCTTGGTCGAGAATTTATGCTGAGTTTCAGCTATGATTACCCGATTTGGAGAATAGACAATACAGTACAAACCCGCATTTGCGGAATCTTTGATGAAGAGTGAGGTGACAACTATGACAGATGAAGAATTCATGGAGCTGCGAGAGGATTGCTACAGAACTATGCAGGAAAAGCACGATACTGTTCTTTCTGCTTGGTGCAAAGAAGCTGGTGTAAAAACTCCGGTAGGTTACTATTTGGATTATACCGATGGTACATATTATGTGTATACGGATAGACCTGGTTATCTTATCGGAAAGGGTGGATGCCTGGTAAGCAAGTATCAGCAGTTACTCCAAATCCAGTTCTCCGCTATGAAAGCATTGAAGTTTGTAGAAATCCGAGGTGGATTCTCAAACTATGCTAAATAATAGCAACAATCGAACATTATAGTATATAAGACTGGAGGTGTTTTTAATTTATTTTACCGGAAAAGCCGAAGAAATAAAAGGTAAGACAATCCTTACGGTAAAAACCATTGAGGGAGAACGAAAAGATGTTCGAGTGAAGAATATCGTCGGTTTTTGTCATTACAAACACCACAAAGGGGTAGTTACTAAAAATCTTTTCAAGTCGCATAACTGTGATAGTCGTAATTGTTATTACTTCCAAAAGTTTGCGGAATATCCTTTTTGGGAAAATTTGGAAAAGCAGAAGGAAGCTAACAGGACTTTTGCAGAGCGAAAGAAAGAAAAGAAGAATTCTAAAATATACATAAACAATGATATTTTGGCTGATGTTAGCATGATGATGTCAGAACATCCATTGCCAACAATAGTAACGAGCATAACAAGAGTAAGTCCAACAAGCATACAAATAAATTATGTAACAAACAGAGACTATGACGACCACGTTGATTTCAATGGTATCAAGAAAAGATTACAAGTAAGGCATGGTCAACAATTCAAGCTACAGCATATAAAATTACCAAATGGCAAATATGCCAAAATATCCGACTATCTAAGTCGCAGAAAGTAAAAACTAACTCATTTATTTTAACCTTTTATATAGGTGACGAATGCAATAGTTGCATCGCAAAATGACATGGGGTTGGTTGCTTTCTGCGACTTTCCGCTTTTAGTGACAACCCTACATATATCAAATTTCTTAAAACCGTTAAGGAGTGTGTAAAATTATGGCAACAGTGTCAGAACAAATTGAATTACTGGGCAAAGGCCTATATTCGAAGTCGAAGTCTAATATTCCGGATGTTTTAACCATCAAAAGTATTCCAACTGTATCAGAGTTGGATTATGTCGGTTCAGAGGACTTCGACAAAGTTATGTTAGACAAGATTTTACCGACAGCAGTAGAAGAAAAAATCAATTTCAGAGAGCTCTTGGAGATTGACTACTACTGGCTATGCAGATGCCTTAGATTTCTAAACTATGGTCCCTACTATACTGCAAATGCTATCTTCTGCACACATTGTCATCAAGTTTCCAGAGATGGTAACTACAGAGTTGATTTGAGGACTATTCCATGTAATCCGCTTCCGGCGAATTTTGATAACAAGATAGTTATAGAGGCAAAAGAGTTTGTTGACTTCGATAAATCTATTACTCTGTCCTTAAAGACTATTCAGACCATGCTGAACTGTGACAAGGATGCGATGTTCCAAAACAAGAGTGGTAGAGGTAATCAGGAACTTGCTCGTCTTTGCTATATGGTAACAGCAATCGGAACAAATACCAATGTAAACCCGATTGAGGTATTACATACCATCGAACATGAGATGTCGGCGGCAGATTATGTTATACTGAAGGAACTTGCGAGAGAACATACAAATTATGGCTTGGTTTCCGGCGGCTCTTGCACTTGTCCTGCTTGTGGAAATACCGATGCATCATTCATTGCAATGATTGATGATAGGTTTTTTCGTCCGACCGTGGGAGATATCCGAGAGTGGAGAAACACCAGGAATACTAGAAAATAATGGCGAAATTGTAACATTTAGCGAACTTCGCCAAAGGCAATATGAAAATATAGTCGATGAAACTTTGTTTATCGCAAGGGCTTCTGAGAATGCTGTATCGGCAGAATGGCTGATGGGTCAGCCGATATTCATACGTAAAAAGTATTTAGAGGCATTTAA
>OCVV011345354.1_pt1 | contig 15771 bp, 17 predicted proteins | sample 1539721 | NCBI WGS metagenome assembly OCVV01 (sample SAMN02144230, study PRJEB22623) | gut metagenome | biome: sheep rumen | host: Ovis aries | place: New Zealand
CTCTTGAGGAACGCGGCAACCTGATTGTAAGGGCGTGTCTGGAGCAGACCAGCACCAGTCCCTACCAGGTGTTTAGGGACGTCGCGCGGCAGGACTTCGTGCGCATGCACGGACCGGAGCACCACGTGCTGGACGGCGCGGCGCTGCTGACCGCGTACCGCAACGCCGGTGGCAGCGTGGACCTCCCCGCGGCGCTGGCCGAGCTCATGTCGCGCGGCTTGCAGATGCCTGGCGCCATGTGCAAGCCGCTGGGGCGTGTGCGGAGCCGTGGCATCCGTGGGAGCGGCGCTCAGCATCCTGGAGCAGACGGGACCCCTGACCAGCAACGACTCGTGGGTCAGCCACATGGGCTACACGTCGCGCGCGCTGGGCGAGCTCTCGCGCATTGGCGGGCCGCGCTGCTGCAAGCGCGACGCGTACGTGTCGCTCCTGGCGGCCGTCGACTACGTGCGCGACCGCTGTGGCGTCAGCCTGCAGAAGGATGACATCGTCTGCGGCTTCTATCCGCAGAACGCCCAATGTCTGGGCGAGAAGTGCCCGTTCTTCCCCGCGACGGGCTCGGCCGCGCGATAATGGTCCCATACGGCAAACCCGGGCCCCTGGCCCCAAAGGAAGGCAGTCAAGCATGAACGACTTCGTGTTCCAATCCCCCACCCGCTTCGTCTTTGGCCGCGGCTACGCGGATAGGATCGGGGGTGAGGTCGCGGCCCTTGGGGCCAAGCGCGCCCTCCTTGTGTACGGCGGCGGCTCCGTCGTGCGCACCGGCCTCCTTGCCCGCGTCACGGCGTCGCTCGACGCGGCCGGCGTGGGGTACGTGGAGCTGGGCGGCGTCCGCCCCAACCCCGAGGTGGGCATCGTGCGCAAGGGCATCGAGCTCGCACGCCACGAGCACGTGGACCTCGTGCTCGCCGTGGGCGGCGGATCGGTTATCGACACGTCCAAGGCCATCGCGTTTGGCACGTCCTACCAGGGCGACGTGTGGGACTTCTTCATGCGCAAGGCAACCATCGGCGCATGTCTACCCATCGCGTGCGTGCTCACGATCCCGGCGGCCGGGTCAGAGGCGTCCGGCTCGTGCGTCATCAGCAACGACGAGCTCGACCTCAAGAAGGGCGTCAACGGCGACGTGTTCCGCCCGCGCGTGGCGGTGCTCGACCCCGAGGTCACGTTCACGCTGCCGCAGTACCAGACGGCCGCCGGCGCGGTTGACATCATCTGCCACATTTGCGAGCGCTTCTTCAGCGGCGCCGGCGCCGTGCCCGTCACGGACAACATCGCGTGCGGCATCATCCGCGCCGTGATCGACGCCGCGACCACCGTGACCGCCACGCCGGACGACTACGACGCCCGCGCCACCATCATGTGGTCCGGCACGCTCGCCCACAACGACCTCTGCGGCTGCGGTCGCGCCTCCGCGCCCACCAAGCGCGCCGGCGGCTGGGAGAGCCACGGCCTCGAGCACGAAATCTCCGCGCACCGCCCCGAGGTCACGCACGGCGCCGGCCTGGCCGTGATCCTGCCCGCGTGGATGCGCTACGTGTGGCGCGCGGACCGCGAGCGCTTCCTGGCGTTTGCGAAGGGCGTGTTCGACGTGGAGCCCGTGGACCAGACGGACGAGGCCACACAGGACGCGATCACCTATGCGATCGACGAGCTGCAGCGCTTCTTCGTGAGCCTTGGCATGCCGCGCACGCTGGCCGACCTCGACCTTGCGCCCGCGGAGGTGGACGGCTGGCTCCAGACGCTGCGCCAGAACAAGGGCGAGCGCTTTGGCGAGCTCAGGCCGCTTACCATGGAGGACGCGCGCGCCATATACCTCTCCGCGTTCTAGGCTACGCTTCTCGCCCGAGGGCGGCGCCTCATGCCTGGCAGCGCGCCGGCCACCGCGATTCCACCGGCGTCGCGGGGCACGTCCGGCGCGGCTAGCGCGGACGAGAAGAGCCGTGCCCCTTGCCTGGGGCGTCGGACGGGTGCCTCAGGCTCTCGGGCACGTGGCCGGATTGGATCTTGCGGACCTTGCCGAGGCTGAGCCGGCCGCCGTTCCCCGCGCCCGTACGGCCGGACGCGCCACCCGCGGGGCTCGCCGCGGCGTTCTTCTTGCGCGCCGCGGCGGCCTTCGCGGCCTTGCCGCCCGTGCAGAGGTCGTAGTACAGCATGTTGTCGGGAATGCCGTCGTCGTTTGCGTCCATCCACCCGAAGATGCTCATCGCGCCCCTCGTTTCTGCCGGCGCCGCAGCGCCACCTTCGGCCGCCGCGGTGCCATCTTCGCCAGGTTCGTGTCCCACCTTAGCAGGTTGAGGCGCGTGGCGGACTTGCCCATCCACTCCGAGAGGAACGACCCAAACAGGTAGGCGCTTATGGGCAGCGGCAGATAGGCCGCGTTCAGCCACGCAGCGCGACGGAGAAGGCGTATCGCCCATGCGCAGAAAACCGCGTGTTGACTCGAAGGACAAGACCACTTGTGGACCACATGAGTTGTCTCCACGCAGACATTCCGGAACGAGAAACCGGGTGCGAATGGGGTAGAATCTATGTAAGTAATTCTTACATTGGAGGCAACCATGAGTTCAGAAGTCCTTGCCGTCTCATCAAAGGGCCAGGTCGTGCTCCCTGCGAAGCTGCGCAAGAGGCTCTCGATTGAAAGCGGCGACCACCTTGCCGTATACACCTCGGGAGACGTAATAATGCTCAAGAAAATTGACATGCCGAAGGAAGAGGACTTCAAGTCTCACCTCGACGAGGCCCAGGCCTGGGCAAAGTCCGTTGGCTACAAAGAGTCAGACATAGACGATGCCATCGCGGCGGTGCGCGCGAGGAAACGCACATGAGGGTCGTTATCGACGCCAACGTCATCATCTTCTGAAACGTTCTTTGGCGGGAAGTCTCGCAAGATGCTCGAAGCCGATTGGGCGGAAAACTACCGCCTTCTTCACACCGGAGAACGTAGACGAATATCGACAGCCGTAAAACTTGCTGCGGCGGAAATCTTAACTAAAGAGATCCCAAGATCTCCACCGCAGCCCAAATTCATACTCAGCGGCCATCAATTTCAGTATCCCGATGCTTCACGCTACGTATTTGACTAGTCGGTTTCCTTGAATTCGACTTGGTAAGTCTTACCCGTTTTCTTACCAATACCAGTCACATATTTTTTAAGTATCTGCTTAGCCCTCTCCTTGGCCAGCTGCTTCAACTCTTTGTCGTCATCTGCTTTCTTGAGAACATCGTCCTGAGCTTCGGCAAGCGCTTTGGTTCTGTCCTCCTGCGTAATGCTTGTGAACCATCCTGTTTCCGTCACGGGATTTGTCATTGAGCTCTCGATGATATCTGGCTTGCCTTGCACCTCAACGGGAGGCATGGTGATCGTGACAATACCATTTTCGTCAGGTTTGGAGACCTTTACTTTATCCGCATCAATACCCATATTGACTGTAGCGTCGTATTCGAACCAGAACTTCTTCTCGCCAATGTTGCCAATGCCAAAGACGTAGCCACTGGCATCCTCTTCGTGCTTGGCCACATTGTGGTAGTAGCACTCCATGGTCGTAAGGTTGGCTACGTATCGAACGTTAGAGAACTCATTCTTGTCTTCCTGCTGGGCATTGCATCCCACAAGGAGACAGGCACTCGCAGCGAGAAGGACCGACGCCATGACGCGAATCGTCTTGCTAGTTGCCCCCATTGCTGCCCCCCTTGCCTTCTGAACCGTCATTCTGGGCAACCTTGCCCGCGCTCTTCTCTCCCCTAGTCTGGTCGGCGTTGGTCTTGTTGGAGTCAAACTCGTCTCTCCATTCGATCTGGTAACCTACGCCGTCGAGCAATGGATCAGTTAAAGCACGGATGGCAGTCTTCGCATTGTGGATGGCGGTCTCCTTTATCTGTTTGTTTAAGTTCGCTTCTTGTGAGGCGTCCTTCTTGCAGTTCGCAATGATTTCCTGCATGTCTACATGTGGGTCAGACGGAAGGTAACTAAGTGAACCTGCATCAATGACCGGATCCCGTATGCTGACCGCAGGTAGTGTTATCGTGACGGTTTTCTTCTTGTTGTTGATGTCAAAGTCAACGTCACTCATCTTGATGCAGGCGGTGATGGTCGCCTTATAGTAGACATGATATTCTCCGATATTGGCGAAGCCTCCCGCGTGGTCGAAAATCCCCTCGTAGGTCATCTCTGCCGTACCGAGCTGATCCACGGCAACAGCCTTGGTAAGTTCGGACTTTGTAATTGTCCTTCCCCTCTTCGGCATAATGGCAGGCAAAACAAACTGCGTGAAAACAAAGGCAAAGACCACGAGGGCTGCAGCGACTACAAGGACCGTTCGCCACTTCTTCGTTAATCCAGTTCCAATAGCAAGTGCTCTATCCTTGTGAGCCTTATCGCCCTTGCACCCGTCTGCGGGTTCATTATCCTTCTTCAATACCAACCCTCCTTGAACCAAGCTGTCAGGTTAGCTGGCAGGCATATTGACTGCCACGCTCACGCATGCGACTCCCATTGCCAGCTACGAGGAATGTCTGCAGAGCATCCCTTAGTGTACTTTAAGCTTTTTGGCGTTTAGCTAAACGCTCATTTCGCTACGCGATATATGAGCGGCTATGTCTGTCGGAGCAATACTGTCGAGATAGCACACGGAATTGACGTTTTTATCCTGCTATCTCGAGGTCGGCGGGAACTAGAGGAAGGCACTCCAATAGGGCTCCCCTCTCTAGCGAAAAAGTCATTGGACAATGCGCTTATGACCTAGTTGAAGCTCAACGGCAGGGCGTACACAAGAGTCACACTCTGTCTCATGCCCCCGAATGCTTTCCGGAGGTACCGTGGCTCGCACCCGCCGCCCACGAAACCCGTATAGGGCACCCATTACTCTGCCTGCTCTGGCTCTAATAAGCTGAGGCAGCTTTCAGCAACAATCGCACCCTGCAAAAGTCTCGAAGGGCTCTGCGGGACCGGCATCGGCAACAAGGCCAACTGCCCTACGACCATCGATCGCCACGCCGTCCAATGCCACCGCGAGTGCCTGCCTGATGGGCTCGCTCTTCCTGCCCACAAAGCTCATGCCGAACCCCCTTACTCAGATTGTCCTAACTCAGCCTTCCTAAGAAAGATGTATGCGCTTCTCACCCTCCGTCAATTCTAACCCATAGTTGTATCTGCATGTGATACATTTAGCCGCGTCAGTTACCCAACGCGAAGGGACGTGCGCGTGGACACAAAGTTCTCTACGGCAATCCACCTGCTGATACTCGTGTCAGAGGCGGAGCAGCCCATGAGCTCGGAGCAGATCGCGACGAGCGTGGGCACCAACCCGAGCTACGTCCGCAAGGTAGCCGCGCGCCTCAGCCACGCGGGCATCATCGAGGGCCGGCGCGGCAGGAGCGGGTTTGCACTGCTCAAGGCACCGGAGGACATCTCGATGCTCGAGGTGTACCGCGCCGTCGAGCAGACGGACAAGGTCCACGTGTTCGACATCCACCAGAACCCCAGCGACGAGTGCATCGTGGGACGCAACATCCGCCCCGTGCTCGGCGGGATGTTCCGCCACGCGGAGCAGGTGGTGGAGGACGAGCTCGCGGGCGCGACGCTCGCGGACTGCATGGCGCGCATGCGCGAACGGATAGACAAGGACGAGAAGGACCCCCACCAACCCGACAACCGCCAACAGGAAGGCAACCGCAAATGAAGGCAGCGATTCTGGACAGGTACAGCAAGAGCGGCGCGACCCTCGCGGTGCGCGACGTCCCCACACCCGAGCCCGCGCCGCACGAGGTCCTCGTGCGCGTCCACACGGCGGCGGTCAACCCACTGGACAACATGATCATCCGCGGAGAAGTGCGGCTCATCGTGCCGTACCGCACCCCGCTCGTGATGGGCAACGAGTTCTCGGGCACCGTCGTCAGGGCGGGCTCCGCGGCAACAAGGTTCAAGGCGGGAGACCGCGTGTACGGCCGCATGCCGCTTGCCAAGATCGGCGCGTTTGCGGAGTACGCGGCCGTGGACGAGTCGGCGCTGGCCACCGTGCCCGACTACCTCGCCATGGAGGAGGCCGCGTGCGTGCCCCTCACGGCGCTCACGGCCCTGCAGGCGATCGAGCTCATGGGGGCACAGGCCGGCCAGACGCTCTTCATCTCGGGCGGGACGGGCAGCCTCGGCGCCATGGCCATCCCCATCGCCGCGCGCATGGGCATCAAGGTTGCAACCAACGGCAGCGCCCGCAACGAGGAGCGCGTGCGCGAGCTGGGCGCCGGCACCTTTATCGACTACAAGACGCAGCGCTACGTGGACGTTCTCCACGACGTGGACTGCGTGCTCGACACCCTGGGCGAGCGCGAGCTGCCGGACGAGTTCCGCATCCTCAGGCGCGGCGGCCACCTCGTGTCGCTGCGCGGCCTGCCCAATGGCCGCTTCGCCAGGCGCGCGGGCCTCTCGCCCGCTAAGCGCGCGCTCTTTGGCATCGCCGGCCGCAAGTTCGACAGGATGGCCGCGCGCCGGGACCAGACGTACGACTTCGTCTTCGTGCACGAGGACGGCGCGCAGCTCTCCCGCGTGGCCGAGCTCTTCCCCGCAGAGCGCCCGCTCGCCGTCTCCATCGACGGCACCTACGAGCTCGACCAAGTAAACGACGCGCTCGAGCGCGTGAGGTCCGGCCACTCGCAGGGCAAGACGCTCCTGCGCGTCGAGCAGGCATGGCACCCGGCAAGGACGAGAAGAACAGGAGGCCCATCAGTTGGACGTCAACACCATCAAGGTCCGCAAGAGCGTGCGCACCTTTAGCGACAGGCCCATCCCGGACGACGCCATGGCGAGGCTCGAGGACTTTGCCAGGCACGACACCAACCCCTTTGGGGTGCCCATAACGTTCAAGTTTCTTGACCACAAGCGTGACGGCGTGTCCAGCCCCGTGATCGTTGGGGCCAACACGTACGTCGCCGCCAAGTACCACAGGCAGGAGGACGCGGAGCTGGGCTTTGGCTACTCCTTCGAGAAGTTTGTTCTTCTCGCCACGTCGATGGGGCTGGGTACGGTGTGGCTTGCCGCGACGATCGACCGCAAGGCCTTCGAGCGGGCGCTGGGCGTGGGTGCGGACGAGGTGATGCCCGCGGTCTCCCCCATCGGCTACGCCGCAGAGAAGCGCTCCGTGCGCGAGTCCCTCATGCGGAGGAACATGAGGTCGGACGAGCGGGCCCCGTTCGAGGAGCTCTTCTTCGTGGGCGGCTTCGACCATCCCCTTGCCGAGGGCGAGGCGGGCAGCCTCCTGAGGCCGCCCCAGATGGTGCGGTGGTCGCCCTCGGCCACCAACAAGCAGCCGTGGCGGCTTGTTGTCGACGGCAGCAAGGTCCACTTCTACGAGCACAGGACCAGGGGCTACGCGCGGGAGTCGACGGGCGACATCCAGAAGGTCGACATGGGCATCGCGGCATGCCACTTCCAGATCGCGGCTCAGGAGGCCGGCCTGCCAGGCGAGTTCCTTAAGGACGACCCCGGCCTCAGGGCGCCCGAGGACACGGACTACGTGACCACGTACGCAACGTCCGCCGGCACGCCGCTTTTGTAGGCCGCGGGCGGCAGCCATACCACAAGGTCGCAGTTGTGACGGGGTCCATCGCGGCGTTTGGCAGAAGTTTGGCCAAAACGCATGACCAAACCTCGACGTCGCCGAACGCCGAGATGACCAACTCCATGCCCGGGGCCGCGCTCGACACGACCACGGACCATGAGCGCCGCCACCTCGTGACCCACTCTGACTGCGGCTGCCACTACCGCTGGCCCGGGTGGACAGGCATCTGCGAGGAGGCCGGCATAGCCCGATCGATGTCGCGAAGGGGCTGCTCGCCGGACAACTCCAGGATGGAGGGTCTCTTCGGCACCATGAAGACCGAGATGCTCCACGGCAGGGACTGGGCGGGCGTGACGCTCGACGAGCTCGGGCAGAGGATCGACGCCTACACAGAGCGCCACAACACGACCAGGATCAAACGGTCGCTCGGCTCGATGAGCCCGCCACGATACCGACGGAGCCTGGGGCTGGCGGCCTAGGCGAGGAGGTACGGAAAAGCGGTACCACCCCCCTCGCGTCACTTCTTAGTGAACAACAACAAGCGCATATCCCAGCCCCACGGTGATGGGAGACTGCTGCGAGGCGCGGGCACAGGGTGATGCTGGCCGAGTCCGACGCGACGGACGAGAAGGAAGCCCCCGGAGGCGACCAGGCGACGATGTCGGTTCTCTAGAGGTGGAGACCCGGGGCGATGCGTCGCCCCGGGATCAAGACTTTCCTCATAGAAGGCAATCTTGGGCCCATCGTAGCGCGCGACGAGCGTCACATTCGCTATCGCACTGCCCTTTGACTCACAATGCCTAGAACGTCAACTACCTCCACGCCATCGGCGTCTTTCTCACCACGCTCGTAGAGCACGTCATAACCCGCTGCCACGACTTTAAGACAGGCGGGGCCATACGCATGCCTGAGCGTGGGCTCGACAAGTGACGAACCCACACCCGGAAAGTCCTGCACAAGCGCGAGCTTCTTCCATACCGACTCCTCGACCCGCTCGTCAAGCCCGGCGAGGGATTCGAGGAATTCCTCGGAAAACCTAAGCCGCGCCACTGGAAGCCCGCCTACTCGCGACGGCCGCTTTCGCCGCTTCGATACCTTCCACGTACTGACCAGCAGCTATGTCTGCGCGCCCACGGTCGATAGCGTCAGAGACGCGCCGCGCGTAGAGCGCCCGTTCGACGGCGTCGTCCACCTCCCGCTGGAAAACCTCCTCAGAGCAGAACACGTAGGCACCGTTGCCGTTCTCCGTGATTCGCACGAGCCGTTCACGGGCAGCCTGCTTCACCTCACGCGGATGATCGCGAAGGGCTGTTGCGGAATAGATGGCGTCCATGCAATCCCTCCAATTATGTAGCTATTTCTGTACATGATAGCGTACATAACTCGAGAGAGCATCTGAGCGCTCTCCATTCCCTTACATGACATAAATGGACAATGCGACAAACAGCGCGTCTATACGTGGGGTCCAAAAGAAAAACAGCCCAGAGACGATGCCTCTGAGCTGCGAATGTATGGTGGGCGTTAGAAGATTTGAACTTCTGACCTCTTCCGTGTCAGGGAAGCGCTCTCCCCCTGAGCTAAACGCCCGAATGTTTGTGCACTGGCTGGGGTCGCGCAGTGCGTTAGTAACTATAGAGGAACGGACCCGCCGACGCAACCACCAATTTGAGAAATCTTGAAATTGCGTTGCGGCCGGCGAGCACCGGCGACCGGCCTACGACCGGCCGGTACCGGGCGCCTCGATTACAGCCCCTGCCCTCCAGCCACGGGAAGCGTCAGCTCCCCCGGCACGCCCGACCTCGGCGGGCGCAGCTCCGGACGTGCGATGATGCCCCCGCCCAGGCACTCGAGCCCGTCGTAGATGACGGCGCTCTGCCCCGGGGCGACGGTGCGGACGGGCTCCGCATACTCCACCAGCACCGAGGCGCCACTCTTCTCGCCTGCGGCGTTCTTCTCACCTGCGGCGTTCTTCTCCCCTGCAAGGGCCTGTTGGGGCGGCGCGGGCGAGAAGGGCGTGACGTGCGCGGGGCGGAGGTCTCCGGTATGGCGGCTGCGCACGAGGTAGTTGCCGGGCGCCGGGGGCTCGCCGTGAATCCAGCGGACGTCCGTGAGCAGGACGCGACGCGTCCACAGGGCGGGGCAGGCGGGGTCCGCCGTGGCGTAGACCGTGTTGGTGTCGACGTCCGTCGCGACGACGTAGCGCTTGGGGCCGCCGCCGATGCCAAGGCCCTTGCGCTGGCCGACCGTAAAGAGGAAGGCGCCGTCGTGACCGCCGATGACGCGGCCGGTCTCCCACTCCACGATGTCGCCGGCGCGGCGCTCCAGCGTGCTCAACAGGAAGTTGCGGATGCCGACGGGGCCGATGAAGCAGATGCCGTCCGAATCGGGCTTGGACTCGACGCCGAGGCCGCGCTCCGCGCACATGCGGCGGACCTGCGCCTTTGTGGGGATGTCGCCTATGGGGAACAGCGTGCGCGCGAGCGTCGCCTCGCCCACGCGCCACAGGAAGTACGTCTGGTCCTTGTGCTCGTCCGCGGCGCGCAGGAGGTGCGTGCGCGCAGGCATGCCGGGGGCCGCAGCGGGCTCGCACGTGACGCGCGCGTAGTGGCCCGTCGCGACGAAGTCCGCACCCTCCAAAAACGCGCGGCGCGCGAACGTGCCAAACTTGACGGTCTGGTTGCACATGACGTCCGGGTTGGGCGTGAGGCCGTGGGCGTAGGCGTCAACCAGGTAGTCGACCACGGTGGACTTATACTCCGCCTCGCAGTCCCACACGTCGAGGTCGATCCCCAGCGTGACGGCGACGCGCTCCGCGTCCGCGAGGTCGTCCGCCCACGTGCACTTGAAGCCGGGCAGGTCGCGAGACCAGTTGCGCATGTAGACGGCGTGCACGCGATAGCCCCGCTCTTGCAGGAGCGCCGCGGCGAGCGCGGAGTCCACGCCGCCGCTCATGCCGAGGTAGACGGTCTGGCCGCATCCGGGTGCGGCGGGCGCGCCGCTATACGTGCTGCTAGGCATCGCGAACCTCCCCAAGGCCCATGCGGGCCGCCTCCGCGCGGACGACGCGGCAGATGGCGTCCGCCGCATAGTCCACGTCCCCCTCCGTGGTGGGCCGACCGAGCGTGATCCTGAGCGAGCCCGCCGCGACGCGCTCCGGCACGCCCATGGCCGAAAGCACGTGGCTCACGCGCATCTTGCTGGCGGCGCACGCGGAGCCCGTGCCCACGCTCACGCCCTCGCGCTCCAGCAGGATCACGAGGCGACGCGCCTCGAGCCCCGGGAAGCTCACGTGCAGCAGGCCGGGCAGGCGGTTCGCGGCCTTGCGCGGGCCCGCGACCACGCACCACGGGAACTCGCGCACCAGGCGCGCCTGCAGAGCGTCGCGCAGCGTGGCGAGGCGACGGCACTCCCGGGGGCGCAAGCGCTCCGCAAGCTCGAGTGCACAGGCGAACGCCATCACGCCGGCCACGTTCTGCGTGCCGGAGCGAACGCCGCCCTCCTGCCCGCCGCCGCGCACAAGCGGGTGCAGGCGCACGCCGTCGGCCGCGTACAAGAGGCCCACCTGCTTCGGGCCGTACACCTTGGCCGCGGACACCGTCACGAGGTCCGCCCCCAAGGACGACACGTTCACGGAGCAGTAGCCGGCCGCCTGCGAGGCGTCCGTGTGGAGCAGGATCGGACGCCCTTCTCGCCCGGCGAGGCGCCGCGCGCGCTCCGCCGCCACGACGGCCGCGATCTTGCGGATGGGCTGGATGGCGCCCACCTCGCCGTTTGCGAGCGACACGGACACGAGCTCCGTCGCAGGCCCGATGGCGCGAGCCACGTCCGCCGGGTCCACGCGGCCGTCCGGCCCCACGGGAATGGTGGCGTGGTCGCGCGCGGCGGCCGCCTCGAGCACGCTCTGGTGCTCCGTCGCGGCCACGAGCACCTGGCCCGATACCGCGGCGATCGCGAGGTTGTTCGCCTCTGTGGCACCGGCGGTGAGCGTGACGTTTGCGGGCCGTGCGCCCAGCACGTGCGCCAGGCGGGCGCGGGCGTCCTCGAGGTCCGCACCGACCGCACGCGCGCCGGCGTACGGGGCCGATGGGTTCTGGAAGCGCTCGGACAGGTACGGCAGCATGGCCGCCACGGCCTCGGGCGCCATGGGCGTGGCCGCGGCAAAGTCCAGGTAGACGTCGCGGCGCGGCGCCGGGTGCGTGGACGGCGCGGGCGAGAAGTGCGTGGGCGTTTGCGTTGTGACCGCCTCCTGAGGACGATGCTTAAACGAAAAGGGCACCTGCCGTTGCAGATGCCCTGTGCGTGCGTTGGAGGCGAGACCCGGATTCGAACCGGGGATAAAGGCTTTGCAGGCCTCTGCCTTACCACTTGGCCATCTCGCCCTGAGATATGAAAAAGGCCGGTCGAAACCGGCCATAAGCTCCTATGGAGCGGGCTACGGGGATCGAACCCGCGACCTCCACCTTGGCAAGGTGGCGCGCTACCAACTGCGCTAAGCCCGCAAGCGCAGGGATTAATATACGCGACTCCCCCACCCTGCGCAAGGGGGAGTTTTTTCCAACGCCTCTGCACACAGGTTCTCCACGTTTGGGGTTAGGAGCCGCGCATGTGCCGAGGCCGCGCATGTGCCGCCCCCGGCGACGGCCGGCATGGCCGTTCTTCTCGCCACGCGAGCTCCCTTGCCGCCGTATGGCAAAAAGGGCACCCCGTAGGGTGCCCTTAAAGTTCTTTGGAGGCGAGACCCGGATTCGAACCGGGGATAAAGGCTTTGCAGGCCTCTGCCTTACCACTTGGCCATCTCGCCATATGAAAAGAGCCGATGTGAACCGGCTCCGATGAATGCATGGAGCGGGCTACGGGGATCGAACCCGCGACCTCCACCTTGGCAAGGTGGCGCGCTACCAACTGCGCTAAGCCCGCGAACGCGAGGAATAATATACGTGACGCGGCCGCCCGATGCAAGCATGAATTTCAAATTTGTTTGCAAGAACCGCGTCGCACGCGCAAAACCGCAGGTACAGGCCACAAGATTTTTGGAGCCAAGGCTACTTGGACAAAGCTACTGGGACTTTAACCGCGCCATGGTTGTCATGAGCGCCGCCACCGCCACGAGCGTGTCGTCCAGCTGGCCAATCACGGGGATCGCATCGCTCACAACGTCAATGGGCGCCAGCAGGTAGATTGCGACGACCACAAGCGTGACTATGTTGGCTGTTCCATTCTTCATGCGGATGTCCCTTCCGTCCAGAATCCGTCGCGCGGCGCGCATGACCTGCGTGCCGGCTCGAGCTGATTGTAGCGTTCGTCCTTGCGGTGCCACCGACCGATTCTGCGCGCGGAACCCCACGTACCGCGAGGCGCCCCGGAAGGGCTCCCCCCCAAGGACCCGTTCCAGCAAACGAGACGGGCGCCCTTCTCGCCCGAGTCCGTTCCATGGGCACGCCGCCGCACACACCCGCGCCCAGTTTGCGGAATCCTGCAAGGTCGCCCCCGGTGTGTTGCGCACATCAGGTTCCGGCGCAGCCCTACACCAGCTTCACGATGCGCACCAGCGTGCCGCACCCGCCAGAGCGCTTGCGAATGGTGACTGAGTCCGCCAGGAGCCACATCAGCTTGATGCCGCGGCCCCGCTCCTCGTTGGGGTGCTCCTGCACGGGCAGCTGCCCGCGACGCACGCTTATGCCGCAGCCGCGGTCCGTCACGTCGATCACGGCGCGGTCCGGATAGGCGGACACCGTCACCAGGGCGTCGCGCCCGTCCGTGTGGTCGATGGCGTTCCCCATGGCCTCGCCTATGGCCAGCGTTATGTCGAACACCTGGTCATCCGAGAAGGGCATCCGCCTCAGCAGGGCCTCCACCTTGCCACGCGTCTCCTGCAGGTCCGCGGCGTTCACGCGAAGCGCCGTCCGCCACGTGGGCATGACGGTGGGGTCGAGCTCCGGGACATCGGGCCGGGCGTTCGTGCCGGATATCGGCGCGAAGTCCACCACCCGCGCGATCCTGAGGGTGCGCAGCACGCGGTCGCTCACGTTGATGAGCGAGAGCAGGCCGCCTGCCTGCCTCATGCTGCGGATCTCCCTAAACAGCAGGGCCATGCCCGCGGAGTCCACGTACTGCACGCCCGCCATGTTCAGGATGACCCTGCGGCAGCCGGACGCGATGAGCTTGTCCACCGTGTCCCGCACGCGCGGCGCGGTCGTCACGTCCAGGTCGCCCTCCACGGGCACCAGAGCTATGTTGGGCATGGTCTCCATACCCTGCTTGTTCCCCATCGCGCGCGCGGCTAAGCACGCGGCATCTGCCGTTTGCCAACTTGGTCAAAGCGCAGCGCCACCATGGCGACGTCGTCCTCAAGATGGCGGCTCGTAAAGCGGTCAAGCGCGTCCAGGAGCCGGCCCAGCAGCCCCTCGAAGCCGCGCGGCGCCTCGCGCATCACGGCGTCGCGCAGACCGTCCTCCCCAAAGAACGCCCCGTCCGTGGCGCGGGCCTCCGTCGTGCCGTCCGTGTACAGCAGCAGCACGTCGCCCGCGCCCAGGCTCACGCGTCCGTTGCGGTACGTCATCTCGTGGAACGCGCCCACCACGCCCGACTGCACGTCCAGCGCCTCGATCGCGCCCGTGGACGCCCGCACCAGAAACGCGGGCGGGTGCCCGGCGCTGCAGTACGTCAGCCTGCCGCCGCGCAGGTCCACCATGCCCACAAACAGCGTCGCGAACGTCTCGAGCCTAGAGAAGCCCAGGAGGAACTCGTTGAGGAGCCTCACCATGTGCGCCGGGGCAAGGCCCTGCCAGCTGTACGCGCCAAGCGCCGTCTTCACGGCGGCGCTGACCGAGGCGGCCTCCACCCCCTTGCCGGACACGTCGCCCATAATCACGCAGGCTCGGTCGTTGGGAAGCCGAATCAGGTCGTAGAAGTCGCCGCCGATGACGGCCGCCTGCGTCGCGGACGAGTAGATTCCGTCCGCGGATATGCCGGGCACGCGTTGCAGCTCGTTGCGCATGCCGGTCTGCAGCGCCTGGGCGATGTGCTTGTCCTGGCGGCGCACCTCGTCGCCGTGGGCAAGGCCGGACGCGTCCGTCGCCACGCGCTCCAGGAACTTCAGCTCGAGGTCGTCCAGGGGCTCCGCATCCGCCTCGCGCAGCACCAGGCAGAAGCAGCGCGTGCCATCCACCATGCCGGCGTCCACCAGGGCGCCCACGGCCGGCTCGCCCTCCTGCACCAGCGCGGACGCGAGCGCGGAGCCCTCGCGCACCGGCTGCACCACGACCTCGTTTCCCGCCTGGTCGCCCTCCGCCGCTCCCAGGTCCGCCGCCAGGCTGCACGTCCTGCCGTCAGGAAGCGTCGCGCGCATGCGCCCGGGCTCGTCCGCGTCCTCGGCCAGCTGCACGCACGACGCGTCAAGCACCCCCGCCGCCGCCTCCAGCGCCGCGGCCACGCTCTTCTCGTCCACCGAGCCTGCGCTCATCATGGACTCGCGGATGCCGGAAGCCGCCTCGCGCAGGTCTGCCTCGCGCTGGGCGCGCATCGCGGAAAACGCACCCGCCAGCTGGACGGAGAGGTACTGCGCCACGGCGTCCAGCAGCTCCGAGTCCTCTCGGCGCATGGGGTGAACGTGGTCCCAGCCCACCTCGATCAGCGCCAGAAGGTGGCGGCCAAACCAGACGGGCACCGCGATGAAGCTCGCGAACGGGGGCAGCACGGACGACATCACGTGGTAGATCTCGCGCGTCTCCTCGTTCACCACGTTGCGTCGCGCCAGGCGCCCGCGCCTGAGGTCCGCGCCCTCCGGCGCCAGCACGCGCAGCCTCAGCGCGTGGCCCGCCTGCGAGGCGAGCCGCTCGATGGTGCGCCCGAACGACATGAACCTGGGCACGCGCGCCTCGCCGAGCGAGCTGCTCGTCCCGCGCAGGTGGTAGCCGTCCGCCTCCGCCACGTAGAACACGGTGCCCGTCGCGTCCATCGTGTCCGTGATCTCTTCCAGCACGCGGCTGAACAGCGTCTGCACGTCACGCGAGTCAAGCGTCTCGAGCACGATGCTCAGCGTGCCGGACAGCCGGTGGTTCGCGCGCGAGAGCTCCTGCACCAGCCGGTCGTGCTCGCGCTCCTCCGCCTGGCGCGAGTCGTCCTCGTACGCCACCAGAAGGTACGTCTCGCCGGGCGCGCTCACGCGGTCGCATCGCACGGATATGCCCGTCTCCGCGCCGGCGGCGCCCACCCC
>OCVV010967423.1_pt1 | contig 15770 bp, 12 predicted proteins | sample 1539721 | NCBI WGS metagenome assembly OCVV01 (sample SAMN02144230, study PRJEB22623) | gut metagenome | biome: sheep rumen | host: Ovis aries | place: New Zealand
TTTTTAGCAATAACGAAAATCTCTCAAACCTATATTTTACAAAGGTTTAAGAGATTTTTTCATTTCAAAACTGATAAATTTAAGATTATAGTTTATTTTTATGGTTCTTTCAATATATTTTTAAGAAAAAAGAGTATGTCTATTTACATACTCTTACATACTCTTTTTAATTATATATTATTTTTATTTATTTTTTATAACAACTAAACTTCGATTACTATTTTCTTTTGGTAAACAAAATTTATTTATAGTAACAATCTGATATTTCTTTGATATCTTTTTTTCTATCTCAGGTGTTATTTCTTTATCAATATTACCTTTCATAGCAATAAATAGTCCATTTTTCTTTACTAAGTGCATTGTATAAGTTAATAATTTTTCAATATTTGCAACTGCTCGAGAGGTAACAATATCAAAACTTCCTTGATAATCTTCTCCTCTTGAGTGAATAGCTTCAATATTTTGTAGATTTAATTCTTTTATTACTTCATTTAAATATTTTATTCTTTTTTCTAAAGAATCAATTAATGTTACTTTTAAATTAGGATAAAAAATTTTTAACACTATTCCAGGAAATCCTGCTCCTGTTCCAACATCACATAAGGTTTTTTCTTCATTTAAGTCAACTACTTTAGTAATTGTTAAGCTGTCATAGAAATGTTTTAAGTAAACATCTTGTTCTTCTATTATCCTTGTTAAATTAATTTTTCTGTTCCAATCTACTAATAATTTATAAAACTTATTTAATTCAGTTAATTTTTCTTCTGTTACCTCAACATTTAAATCTTTTAAAGCAGCAATAAATTCTTCTTTAGTCATTTTTATTGTACTCCTTTTTTAAGTATACTGATAATATTGATATATCTGAAGGATTTACTCCACTTATTCGAATGGCTTGAGCTATTGTTTCAGGGCGAACTTCTTTTAGCTTTTGTCTTGCTTCACTAGCAATATTTATTATTTTATCGTAATCAATGTCTTTAGGAATATGTTTCTTTTCTAGTTTTAACATTTTTTCAACTTCTTTATAAGCTTTTACTATATATCCCTCATATTTTATATTTACTTCGACTAATTCTTTTATATCTTCATTATATGGTATATCTATTAATGAACTTAAAAAATTCATTGTAATTTCTGGTCTTTTTAATAGCTGAGATAAGGACATAGTAAATGTTGGTAATGAAAAATTGTTTTTTTCAAATTGTTCTTTAATTTCAGGTGTTATTTTTAATTTTTTTGAATCTAAATAACTAGTTAATTCTTTAATTTCTTGTTCTTTTTTATGTAGTTTTTTTATTTGATTATCATCTATTAATCCTACCTTGTAGCCATATTCTCTTAATCTTAGATCTGCGTTATCACTTCTTAATAATAATCTAAACTCTGCACGACTTGTTAATAATCTATATGGATCTCTTATTCCTTTAGTTATTAGGTCATCAATCAATACTCCAATATAGGCATCATTTCTTTTGAGAATAAACGGTTCTTTTTTTTCTAACTTAAGGCTGGCATTAATTCCTGCCATTAAACCTTGGCAAGCTGCTTCTTCATATCCACTAGTTCCATTTATTTGGCCTGCAGTATATAAGTTTGTAAGAACTTTTGTTTCAAGAGTATTTTTTAATTGTGTTGGATAAATTGCATCATACTCAATTGCATAACCATATCTTAATATTTTAGCATGTTCTAGACCTGGAAGAGAATGAACCATTTTTTCTTGAATATCATGAGGCATAGAAGTTGAAAATCCTTGAAGATAAATATCATCATAATATCTACTTTCAGGTTCTAGAAATAATTGATGTCTTTTTTTATCAGCAAATCTTACTACTTTGTCTTCTATTGATGGACAATATCTTGGACCTACTCCTTTTATATCATCAAGTGCTCCATACATACTTGATTTAGATAGATTAGCTCTAATTATTTTATGAGTTTCTTCTGTAGTGTATGTTAGATGACAAGGTATTTGGTCTTCTATCTTATAAGATGGCTCTAAATCAAAACTAAATGTCAATAATTTATCGGCACCAGGTTCAATCTTAGTTTTTGAAAAATCAATAGATGATCTTTCTATTCTTTGTGGTGTTCCTGTTTTTAATCTGATGATTCTAAAGCCATATTCTTTTAATTTGTCACTTAAAAAATTAGAAGGCTTTTCGCCATGTGGACCTTGTCTTGTTCTTGTGTCGCCTACTAAAATATCGGCTTTTAAGTATGTTCCTGTTGTTAAAATAACGGCTTTACTTTCTATTTTTTCTCCATTTTCTAATATTATTCCTTTAACTGTATTATCTTCGACAATTAAATCTTCGACCATAGCTTCTTTAATAGTTAAATTTTCAAGAGAATTTAAAACTCTTAACATTTCTTTAGGATAAGCAATTTTATCCCCTTGAGCTCTTAGAGATCTAACAGCTGGACCTTTAGCATAATTTAACATTTTTATTTGAAGATGTGTTTTATCAGCAACTTTACCCATAATTCCACCTAAAGCATCTATTTCTCTAACCACAATTCCTTTTGCACTACCACCAATATGAGGATTGCATGGCATATCAGCAATATTTTTTATATTACTTGTTACTAATAATGTTTTATGACCTTTTTTAGCAGCAGCGTGGGCAGCTTCACAACCAGCGTGTCCTCCACCAACTACAATTATTTCATATTTATTTTTCAATTTTTCTCACCTACTTTCCTAAACAAAATCTAGAAAACATTTCATCGAGTAACTCTTCTTCATAATATGTTCCATTTATTTTACCTAATTCTTCCCAAATGTTTTTTATATCTAGTTCTATCATATCTATTGGTAAATTATTATTTATTCCTTTTACTACTTCTTTTATTGACTTTAGACAGTTCTTTAAAATACTTATACTTCTAGTATTATTTAAATAAGTTGGATCTTTTGTTTCTATTTCTGCAATATTAAACATGTCAATTATTTTATTTTTTAAATTATCTATACCCTTATCTTCAAGAATACTTAATTCTACTATTTTATTTTTTGGAATATTTAATTTACTTTTATCTAGTTTATTTTCTAAATCTATTTTATTTATTATTATTAAAAATTTTTTATCTTTTATTTTATCTATTATATCTTCTATGTCTTTTGTTAGTTTTTCATTTGCATTTAGCATTAATAAAATGAGATCTGATTTATTTATCATTTGAAAACTTTTTTCAACACCAATAGCTTCTATTTTATCATCTGTTTTTCTAATTCCTGCTGTATCTATTATGTTAAGTAAAATACCATTTAAGTTAATTTGTCCTTCAACTATGTCTCTAGTTGTCCCTGCAATATCTGTTACAATTGCTTTGTCTTCATTAAGTAGAACATTAAGTAGAGAACTTTTGCCAACATTTGGCCTCCCAATAATTGATGTATTAATTCCCTCTTTTATTATTTTCCCGTTTTTTGATTCTTGTAATATTTTTTCTATTTTTGTTTTTAAATTGTTTATTTTTGGTAAAAGTATTTCATTTGTCATAATATCTACATCATCATACTCAGGATAATCTATATTTACATTTATATTGGAAATAATTTGAGCCATATCGCTTCTTAAATCATTAATTAAGTTTGATACCTTACCATTTAATTGATTAGAAGCCATTTGTCTTTGAGTTTCCGTTTTAGAATTAATCATATCCATTACTGCTTCGGCTTCTAACAAATCTATTCTTCCATTTAAAAAAGCTCTTTTAGTAAATTCTCCTGGTTCGGCTAAGCGACAACCATTTTCTAGAAGTAATTCTAATACTCTATTTGTTGGGGAAATTCCACCATGAGTATTAATTTCAACTGTATCTTCAGTAGTATAAGTTTTTGGAGCTTTCATTACAGATACAAGCACTTCATCGATTATTTTGTCATTATCTATAATGTGACCATAATTTATTGTATGTGATTGAACTTTTTCTAAATCTTTTCCTTTAAATATTTTATTTACTATTTTAATTGAATCTTCTCCACTTACTCTTATGATTGCGATGGCACCTACTCCTTGACTTGTTGCTATTGCACAGATAGTATCATTCATGGTATCCCTCCTTTTTTTTTGTTATTATAACATATTTTTTTTTGGAAATAGAAAAGAATAGATATTTTCTATTCTTAATTTTTAAAAATAATAAAGTTTATTCTTCTTTAGATTTTATCACAACACATCTATTTGGTTCTTCACCTTCACTTTTTGTATACACTTTTTTGCTATTTGCTAAAGCGTTGTGAATTATTCTTCTTTCATAAGAATTCATGGAATCTAATTTTACATCAACTTTAGTTGCTGCTACTTCCCGTGCTGTTTTCTTAGCTAAGTGAATAAGACTTTGTTCTCTTTTTTCTTGATAATCATTAATATCTATTGTAAATTTATATGGCTCTCCTATTTTATTTGCAATATATTCTTTAACTATAGTAGTTAAGGCTTTTAAATTTTTACCATTTCTTCCTATTAATAAAGCGTCATTATCAGAGTAAATTGTATATTTAGGTATTTCTTGTTTGTTTTGTACTTCTATATTAGCATTTAATCCAATATTTTTAAGCAACTTGAGGATATAATCTTTAATTTCCTTGACTATTTCTCTTTTTTCAATTACCTCAATTTCAATTTTTTTACTTTTAAATAAGCCTCCTTTTGTTTCAGCAATTTCTTTAATAAAAAGGTTCTCTTCTAGTTCTTGTAATTCTTCTTGAGCTTTTTTTATTGCTTCTTCTTTAGTTTTTCCGGTATATTTATGCTTTTCCATTTACTTCACTGCTCCTTTTAATTAAAATGTTTTGAACTATGGTGAAAATGTTTGATGTTGCCCAATATATTCCTAAACCTGATGGCATGAATAATGCTGTTATTATAATCATTATTGTCATCATAGTTGGCATCATTTTCATAGTTGGGTCTTCCATATTTGCTGTTGAATTAATTTTAAATGAAAAATATGTAGTTGCTGAAATTATTAACATTATAATTATATATGAATAAAAAGAAGATGATGTTATACCAATAGCTGGTGTTGTTCCTAGTTGTAAGCCTAAGAATTTATCTTCAAAAATAACTGGTGTTCTTTGAATGGCCTCAAAGAAGGCTAAAAATAATGGTAATTGAATAAAAGCAAATAAACATCCAGATAAAGGACTTATATTATATTTCTTATATATAAGCATTATTTCTTGATTTTGCTTAATCATTGATTCTTGGTCATTCTTATTAGCATATTTTTTCTGAATTTTATTTATTTCTGGCTGAGCTTTTTTTATTCTTTCTGATTGCATAGCTGTCTTCTTAGTCAATGGAAAAATAATAAGTCTAATAGCTAAACTAACAATTATTATTGAAAGTGCATAATTTTTAACATTTTTACCAAGCCATATAAGAATAAATGCTAATGGTTTTATAAATATTCCTGTCCAAAGTCCTTCATATTTTCCAGAATTTACTTTGAAATTTTCACATTCTGGTAACTTACTAATGTTGACTTTATTTTTTTCATATATTTTCTTTGTTTCTTTATTAGTTGGTTTACATAAAATGTTTTTTGTTAATGTTTGCCCTGTTGTTTCATTTTTTACCGCCCTATTGTTTTTATCTGTTAGTGTTCTAGTACAACCTGTTGTCAAAAAAATTAAAAGTATAATTAAGAGTATTTTTATTTTTGATTTATTTTTCTTCATCATTTATTTCCTTTCTATTTTTTATTTAAGCGATTCATTAATTCAAAAAAATTTTTTTCTAACTCTTGAAAACTTTTTTCAGTTCCGCTCTTCCTTAATATTATAATATAATCTTGTTTATTTATATAGATTTTTTTATAATTATCTACAATGTTTCTAATTCGTCTTTTATATTTATTTCTATATACTGCATTACCTAATTTTTTACTTACAGAAATACCATATCTATCATAATTCAAGTTATTATTCATAGTGTGTATTATAAAACTACTATTTTTTTTACATTGACCTGTTTTTATAATTTTTGCAAAATCTTTAGAATCTTTTACGATAAATTTTTTTTTCATTATAATCACCTTTTATAGTAAAAAACCACTGTTTATAGCAGCGGTATAATTATTTGCAAAGTCTTTTGCGTCCTTTGCGACGACGACGATTTAAAATATTTGTTTTCTTACGTGCAAAAAATCCTAATTTTTTTGATTTTTTACGATTGTTTGGTTGATATGTTCTTTTCAATTGCTCCACCTCCAGACATAAATCTACATTATTATAATAATACAAATGGTATTTTGTCAAACAAAAACTTTATTTTTGACTAAATATTTGAAGCAATATAAGTTTTAAACACTTTCCACTACTATGTGGATTATTTATATATACTATGTGAATTATTTTTATGTGGAAAATGTGGAAAACCTAGATTTTACTTATAAAATAAGTAAAGTAGCTGTTGAAAATTTTGTGGAAATTTTGTGGATTATGTCGAATTATAATTTTTTAATATATTAACTGTTTATTTTTTTGTGTAAAACTTGGATGTATTTAAACTTTTTTTATATGAAATTTATTTTTTATTTTAGTAGTTGAATTATTAAAAAAATATGTTATTGTATATATTAATTAATTGAGTTAGTTCACTTATTTTATTTTTGTGCTTTATTTTTGAATTTACTTAAGGTAGAATAAACTTGTAATTTTTTAATAGTGGGGAGATGGTATATTTTGAATTTAGATTTATTGTGGACAAAGGTTCTTAATCAAATAAAAGATGAAATATCATCCATCTCTTATCAAACTTGGTTTTCAGAAACAAAATTGTATAAATTGGATAATAATAAAGCTTATATTATTGTTCCAATGCCTATTCATAAAAAACATTTACAAGATAATTATTATAATACTATAGTGACAAAGTTAGATAATATTACTAATTCATCATATGAGTTATTTTTCTATTTAGATGAAGAAATTTCAACATTAGAGATAGAAAAGGAAATGGAAAATGATAAGAAAAAAAATCTAGATACAAATTCAGATGATAAATTTAATATCAATTCCAACTTAAAACCAGAATACAATTTTGATAATTTTATAGTAGGGTATAGTAATAAGTTTGCTCATGCTGCGGCACTGAGTGTTGCGGAAAATCCAGGAAAAATATATAATCCTTTATTTTTATTTGGAAATAGTGGATTAGGCAAGACGCATTTGATGCATGCAATTGGTAATTATATTGTTGAACATTCAAATAAAAAAGTTTTATATGTTACTAGTGAACAGTTTAGAGAAGAATTTGTTAAAGCAAATAGAAAAGATGATAGTGGTACTAATTTTAATTATGTTGATTTTTTTAAAGATAAATATCGGAATATTGATGTTTTATTGATTGATGATATTCAATTTTTAGGTGGAGCAACCCAAACACAACAAGAATTTTTTCACACATTTAACAATTTATATAATGATAGTAAGCAAATAATTATTTCTTCAGATAGATCGCCGGACGATTTAAAATTGCTTGAGGAACGTTTAAGAACAAGGTTTTGTTGGGGATTAACAGCTAATATTTTTCCACCAGACTTTGCTCTTCGGAAGGAAATATTAAAAAAGAAAATAGTTGCAGGGAATTTTGAACAAGATATACCAGATGACGTTATAGAGTATATTGCATCTAATATAGGACCTGATGTAAGACAACTTGAAGGGGCTATTACAAGACTTGTTGCTTATTCAACAATTATGGGTGGAGAAAAAATTAATCTTGATTTAGCAATCGAGGCTTTAAAAGACTTTATAAGTAAAGGTGTAGGAGAAAAAAATGATGTTCATAGAATCCAGAAAATAGTATCTGAATATTTTCAAATTTCAATTGATGATATAAAAAGTAAAAAAAGGAGTTCTAATATTTCATTTCCTAGACAAATAGCAATGTATCTGTGTAGAAATATGTTGGGAGAAAGTTTTCCAAAGATTGGAACAGAATTTGGTGGAAAAGATCATTCTACTGTAATGCACTCTGTTGAAAAAATAGAAAATGAAATAAAAGTTAATAAAGATTTAGCTAATATAATAGAAAAATTAAAAAAAGATATAGGGGTTGTGAATAAAATGTAGTTAATAACAATTTTTTCCACAATTATTTTTTAGTTAAATCTTTGATATAAAAGGGAAAAATATAGTTTTAAACTTTTTCCACACTAATAATATAAATAGAATTTAGAAAGAAGGTATAAATAATGAAATTTACAATAAAAAAAGAAATATTATTGGAGGCACTAAATAAAGTTTCAAAAGCAATATCCACAAAAAATTTAATACCTGTTTTAGCAGGAATAAGATTTGAATTAAAAAAGAAAAAATTGATTCTTACAGCAAGTGATAATGATATTACTATTCAAACTGTAATTGATTTTAGAGATGATGATGAATTTAAGATAGAAAGTGAAGGTAGTATAATAATTCAAGGTAAGTATATATTAGATATAGTAAGAAAATTACCTGATGATTACATTAATATTGAAGTAATAGATGAGTTAAAGATACTTATTTATACTGCTAATAGTCGCTTTAATTTAAATGGTATAAGTGAATCAGAATATCCAAATGTTGGTTTAGAAGAGAGTAAGAAAAAGATTATTATAAAAGCAGGTGTATTAAAAGATATTGTAAATCAAACAGCTTTTGCTACTTCTAATGAAGAAACTAAACCAGTTTTAACAGGAATCAACTTTAATATTGTTGGAAATATTCTTGAGTGTAATTCTACAGATTCATATAGATTATCAAGAAAAGTTGTTAAATTAGAGAAGGATAGTGAAGAAAATTATAATATTGTAATTCCTAGTCATAATTTAGTTGAGTTTGTAAGAATTATAGATGATGATAATGATGAAGTAGAAATGCATATATTTAATAATAAAGTATTATTTAAAATTGGAAACTTAAAATTTGAGTCTAGACTTATTAATGGAACTTATCCAAATACTTCAAATTTATTGCCAGATGATGCATTTCTAGTAATTACAACAAATTTAAATGATTTTTATAATGTGATTGATCGTGTAAGTATTTTGACTAGTGATAAAGAAAAAAATACAGTAACTCTTGAAACTAATGGAAATGTTTTGACATTAAGAAGTAGTTCTGCAGAAATTGGAAGAGTTGAAGAAACCATGAATGTTAAAAAAAATAATAATGAAGATATTAGGATTTCTTTTAGTGCAAAATATATGATGGAAGCTTTGAAAAGTTTTTCAACAGAAAATGTGGATTTGCATTTTGTTGGTGAAATCAAACCAATTTTAATAAAATCAAAAGAAGATGAAACTTTGACACAGTTAGTTTTACCAATTAGAACTTATTAGAAAAGAAAAATTTTTCTTTTTTTTTGCAACAAATTTTGTGATTTTAGCGAATAATATATTTAGAAAGAAAAAAAACACATTATTCGACAATTTTTGATAATATTCGACAAATAAATAGTGTAATATCTTTCACAACAACTTGGGATTTACAAAAAATTATTCGAAAGGGGAATTTATGTTGAATAATAATAAGTATGAATTTAATAGGGGAACATTAGCAGTTTTACCAAATGGAAATGAGTCAAGTCTTATATATGAAGATGAGAGTAGATATATAATAGAAGATACTCCAATGGCTATAATGGAAGACAGTTGCAAATATTTTGGCAGTTCATATGATGGAAGAAAAAATGGAGCAAAAGATATTTTAGGTGCAGAATATAAGGTACCTATTGTAATAGAAGATTCTAACAATATTATTGCTTTTCCAACTTCTTCCCCAAGAGCTGAGGATTGTGCATGGATATCTTTTAGTAGAATTGATAATTTTTATAAAATAGATGATACTAATACAAAGATAGTATTTGATAACTGTAAAGAAATAATTGTTCCTTGTTCATTTAGATCTATAGAAAATCAAATTTCTAGATCTGCCCGTTTAAAATTTATATTAAATAAGAGAAAAAATAGCTAATATAGCTATTTTTTAATGATTTTAAAGTCTGTTTATGATATAATAATGTTTGTATGTATAGGAATACCATTTGAGGGGGAATTTTGATGTATGTGTCTTTTTATTAGTTTTAAATGAGAATTAATCGTATTAAGTTAGTTAATTTTAGAAATTATTCCAATGTAAGTGTTTCTTTTAATAAAAAAATGAATATTTTTATTGGAGACAATGCTCAAGGTAAGACCAATATCTTAGAATCTATCGTTATTTTAGCTTTAACTAAGTCACATAGAGTAGGAAATAATCCTAATATTATTAAATTTGATAAAAATAAATGTAAAATTTCAGGTGTTGTTAAAAATAATAAGATAGTTACTAAATTAAGTATTGAAGTTGATACGTTAGGAAAGAAAGTTATGGTTAATAGTACCAATGTTAAAAAATTGGCAGATTATATTTCTTATTTAAATGTTATTGTATTTACTCCTGATGATTTGGAAATAGTAAAAAGTTCTCCTAATGTAAGAAGAAATTTACTTAATATTCAGTTATCTCAAATATCAGAAGAATATATAAAAATATATAATGAATATAATAAGTTATTAAAAACGAGAAATGAATATTTAAAAGTTCTTTTTGAAAATAATATTGCTGATAAAGCTTATTTAGATATTATAACGGATAAATTAATAGAAAAAGCTATATTTATTTATCAAAAAAGAAAAGAGTATATTGATTTAGTTAATGTCTATATAAATAAATATTATAAAAGTATAACTGGTACTGATGGAATTATTGTAAGGTATGTTCCTAATATTATATTAGAAGATTATGATTATGAAAGTATTAGAAAGAAATTGAAACATACATTTAAAAAGAATTATTTAAAGGAATTAAATTATGGTATGACTATATTTGGTCCTCATCGAGATGATTTTTACTTTGAATATAAGGGTAATGATTTAAAATTTTATGGTTCTCAGGGTCAACAAAAGCTTGCTATATTATCATTTAAATTAGCAGAAATATCTATATTTAAAGAGTTTACTAGGACAAGTCCTGTATTGTTATTGGATGATATTTTTAGTGAATTGGATGTTAAAAAGAGAAATAAATTATTAAAAATTATAAATGAAGATGATATTCAAAGTATTATAACAACAACAGATTTAAGAAACATAAATAAAAAATATATTGAGGATGCTTATTTATTTAAAGTAAGTAATGGAATTATAGAAAGAAAGTAGGTAGTATTTATGGAGGAAAAAGTAGAAGCAAAATATGATTCTTCAGCAATTCAAGTTCTTGAAGGACTTGAAGCTGTTAGAAAAAGACCTGGTATGTATATAGGAACTACTAGTTCCAGAGGTTTACATCATTTAGTATGGGAGATTGTTGATAATGCTATTGATGAAGCTTTAGCAGGATATTGTACACATATTGAAGTTACTATTTGTAAAGATAATAGTATTATTGTTAAAGATGATGGTCGTGGTATTCCTGTTGATATTCATCCAAAAACTGGAAGAAGTACCGTAGAGACGGTTTATACAGTTCTTCATGCTGGTGGAAAATTTGGTGGTGGAGGATATAAAGTATCTGGTGGTCTTCACGGAGTTGGAGCTAGTGTTGTTAATGCATTAAGTGATTGGCTTGAAGTTACAGTTTATAGAGGTGGAAAAGTTTACTATCAACGTTTTAGTAATGGAGGACATCCTGATGCACCTTTAAAAGAAATAGATACATGTGATGAAGATAGAACAGGTACAACAGTTCATTTTTTACCGGATGATCAAATATTTACTGAAACAACAGTTTTTGATTATGATGTTTTAAAAACTAGATTACAAGAACTTGCTTATTTAAATAAGGGATTGAGAATATCTTTATATGATGATAGAGAAGCTGATAAAAAAGATTCTTTCCACTATGAAGGTGGATTAGTTGAATATGTTCAAATGCTTAATAAAAATAAAAATCCAATACATCCTACAATTATTGATGTTGACGGAGAAGAAAATGATATTAGAGTAGAAGTTGCTATGCAATATAATGAATCTTATAATTCTAGTATTTATTCATTTGTTAATAATATTATTACTCCTGAAGGTGGTACTCATGAAGACGGAGTTAGAAGAGCATTGACAAGAGTACTTAATAAATATGCTTCTAATGCTGGTATTTTAAAAGAAAAAGATGATCCTCTAACAGGTGAAGATGTTAAAGAAGGACTAACTATGATTATTTCTGTTAAACATCCAAATCCTCAATTTGAAGGTCAAACTAAGACTAAACTTGGTAATAGTGAGGTTAGGGGAATTGCTGATAGAATTTTTTCTCAGACTTTAGAGAGATTTTTGATGGAAAATCCGGATCAAGCAAGGGCTATTATAGAGAAATCTATGACTGCTAGCAGAGCTAGGGTTGCTGCTAAAAGAGCTCGTGAGTTAACACGTAGAAAAGGAGATTTAGATATAACTAATTTCTATGGTAAATTATCTGACTGCAAGAGTAAAGATGCTTCTATTTCTGAAATATTTTTGGTCGAGGGTGATTCGGCAGGTGGTTCCGCTATTAAGGGAAGAGATAGTATGACACAAGCAATTCTTCCTTTGCGTGGAAAGATTTTAAATGTTGAAAAAGCAAGACTTGATAGAGCTTTAAGTAATGAAGAAATTAGAACAATTATTACTGCTTTTGGAACTGGAATAGGTGAGGAATTTGATTTATCAAAACTTCGTTATAATAAAATTATTATTATGACAGATGCTGATGTTGATGGTAGTCATATTAGAGTTCTTTTATTAACATTATTTTATCGATTCTTTAGACCAATTGTTGAAGCAGGTCACGTTTATGCTGCACAGCCTCCATTATTTTGTATAAAACATGGAAAAACAATAAAATATGTTTTAAATGAGGAAGAAAGAGATGAATATTTAGCTTCTTTATCACCTAATACTAAGTATGATATTGCTCGTATGAAAGGTTTAGGAGAAATGGATGCTGAAGAGTTAAATGAAACTACTATGGATATACATAAAAGAGTTTTAAGACAAATTACAGTTGATGATACAATGGCTGCTGATGAGGTTTTTTCTAAGCTTATGGGTGAAGAAGTTGAACCAAGACGTGAATTTATTGAGACAAATGCTGTATTTGTTGAAAATTTAGATGTTTAGGAGGTTCGTATGGATAGATTAGAGAAAAATAATATTGTTAAAGAAGTAAAAGATTCTTTTTTAGAGTATTCTATGAGTGTTATAGTTGCTCGTGCATTACCTGACTTGAGAGATGGTTTAAAACCTGTTCATAGGCGTATTTTATATTCAATGTATGAATCTGGTTATACTCCAGATAAACCTCATAAAAAGAGTGCTAGAATAGTTGGAGATGTTATGGGTAAATATCATCCTCATGGTGATTCTTCAATTTATGAAGCAATGGTTCGTATGGCACAAGATTTTTCATATAGATATATGTTAGTTGATGGTCATGGTAATTTTGGTAATATTGAAGGTTATGGGGCAGCTGCAATGCGTTATACAGAGTCACGTCTTTCAAAAATATCTTTGGAAATGTTGAGAAATATTAATAAAGATACAGTTAATTTTGTTCCTAACTTTGATGAAAGTGAAAGAGAACCTGAAGTTCTACCATCAAGATTTCCAAATATTTTAGTTAATGGAACTACTGGTATTGCTGTTGGTATGGCAACAAATATTCCTCCACATAATTTAGGAGAAGTAATTGATGGATGTGTTGCTTATATTGATAATCCTGATATTGATTTAGATGGTTTAATGAAGTATATTAAGGGACCAGATTTTCCAACAGGAGGAATTATTTTAGGTAATAGTGGAATAAGAAATGCTTATGAAACTGGTAGAGGAACTATTACAATTAGAAGTAAGGCTCAAATTGTAGAGGAAAATGGTAGACAATATATTATCGTTGATGAAGTTCCATATGGAGTAAATACTTTAGAGTTAAAAAATAAAGTAGCAGAATTAGTACATAATAAAACTATTGAAGGAATAGCTGATTATCATTCAGATTTAAAAGATGGTATTAAGATAACTATTACTTTAAAAAAGGATGCCAATGCACAAGTTGTTTTAAATAAATTATATAAGCATACGGCATTTCAAACTACTTATGGAATTATTTTCTTGATGCTTGATCAAGGTGTTCCTAAAACTTTAGGTTTAAAGGATATTATTTCAAAGTATATTGATTATCAAAAAGAAATTATTATTCGTCGTACTAAGTTTGATTTAGATGTTGCGGAGAAAAGAGTTCATATATTAGAAGGCTTAAAAATAGCTTTAGATAATATTGATGCGGTTATAAAGGTTATTCGTGGATCTAAATCAGATGATGAAGCAAGAAAAGGCTTAATGAATGGTTTTTCACTAACTGAGATACAAGCTAATGCAATTTTGGAAATGAGATTACGTAGGTTAACTGGTTTGGAACGTGAAAAAATTGAAAATGAACTAAATGATTTATTAAAAACAATTGCTGAATTGAAAGAAATTTTGGCTAGTGATAAGAAAATACTTGAAGTTATAAAAAATGAGCTTTTAGAAATTAAGCAAAAATATGGTGATGAAAGACGCACTCATATTGATATGACTGCGATTGAATATATTGAAGATGAGTCTTTGATACCTGAGGAAAATGTAATTATTAATTTAACTAATAATGGGTATATAAAAAGAATTAAAGCTGATACTTATAAGACACAAAATCGAGGTGGAGTAGGTATTAAAGGTATGTCAACTAACGAAGAAGACTTTGTGGAAAAAATGATTACAATGAGTACACATGATTATATTCTATTATTCTCAAATAAAGGTAGAGTATATAGACTTAAAGGATATGAAATACCTGAATTTTCTAGACAATCAAAAGGTTTACCAATTATTAATTTATTACCTTTAGATAAAGATGAGAACATTAGTTCGATATTAAATTTAAAACAAAATGAAGATTTTGCAAAATATTTAGTTTTTGTAACTAAAAATGGTATTATAAAACGTACACCTGTTAGTGAATTTGATAATATACGTAAAAGTGGAAAAAATGCTATTATATTAAAGGAAAATGATGAACTTATAACTGTAAAAAAGACTTGTGGAAAAAATGAAATATTAATCGGAGCAAGTAATGGAAGAATGGTAAGATTCGATGAGAATGAGTTAAGAGCTTTGGGTAGAAATAGTTCTGGGGTTAAAGGTATGGAACTTGATGGTTCTGTTGTTGTTGGAGCTGAAGTTGTAGAACCTGGCCATATGGTTTTGATTGTTACAGAAAATGGTTATGGTAAACAAACTTTAGTTGATGAATATAGATTAACTCATAGAGGAAGTAAAGGCGTTAAAGCTTTAAATATAACTGAAAAGAATGGAAATATGGTTTCATTGAAAACATTAATGCCGAATGCTCCTTTGGATTTAATGATAATGACAGATTCTGGTATAATTATTAAATTACCTCTTGAACAAGTATCTACATTAAAACGTGCTACTCAAGGAGTAAGACTTATGAATTTAAAAGGTGATCAAAAGGTTTCAACTGTAGCATTAATTGAAAAAGATAATTTAGATTCTGAAGAAGAAGCAAATATATAAAAAATTAGCTATTTTTTATTTATAAATTTAATAAATTATATAATTATTTAAATAATGTTTCACATGAAACATTTTATCCACAAGAAAAGTTAAAAATGATAATTTTTCATTATCTTTTTTTATAAATTTTAATAAAAATGTTTTTCGTAAATATATTAAAGATTTAATTTTTATTTTTT